>Ga0326727_10003682_pt1 | contig 48235 bp, 38 predicted proteins | sample MB2enrmetagenome_FD_207643 | JGI IMG/M metagenome (GOLD analysis project Ga0326727, IMG submission 207643) | Lab enriched peat soil microbial communities from McLean, Ithaca, NY, United States - MB29MY | ecosystem: Environmental > Terrestrial > Soil > Wetlands > Peat | place: USA: New York... | reverse complement strand
TGGCGGAACATCCCAAACTCCTGACGCAATTTGAAGCCAAAATCACGGATACTCAGCTCGTTCGCGCTGCCGCCGCTTGAGAAAATGTAGAAACTCCAGCGGCGGGTTGGTAACCCGCCTGGACGCCCGCGAGCAAATGCCCCGCGGGCAGGTTGACGCCACGCATACGCTCGAGCCGCCCACCCCCCAGCCGCGCACGCGTGCGCAGAGCGAAACCAACGACCGCATCGAGATCGTTCTAGAATAGGACAGGAGGCGCATCGCGTGCCCGATTTCTCCTTCACAGCGCACATTTTCAGGGAAGGCCCCACGTTCGTCGCCTACGTGCCGGCGCTGGATGTATCGAGCTGCGGCTCGACCGACGAAGAAGCGCGCAGGAACATTCGCGACGCCGTGCGCGGCTTCCTCGCCGCCAGCGCCGGCATGGGCACGCTGGACGAGATTCTGCAGGAAGCCGGCTACGAGCGCGAGGGCGAGCAGTGGCGTGCTCCGGAGTTCGTGGCCGTTGACCGGCTGACTATGAGCCTCGCCTGAACCATGGCTGCGATACGTTGTACCGTGCAGTCCCATTCTTCATTATCAAGAACCTCTTGCGAACTTCGGGCATGAGCCGCGACCGCTATTTCGACCTGCTCGCGGGGTTGTAAGCTTCCAGAGCCGCCGCCCGACACGCCCGTAGACAATCCAACCGCCTGGGTGTAGGATATCTACATCCATGGCCAGACGGGAAGTTTACAGGAACCGCATCGAGCTGCTCCAGGGCACTTTGGACATGCTCGTTCTTCAGACGCTGCGCTGGGGGGCGCAGCACGGCTACGGAATCGTCCAGGCGATCCGGACTCGTTCCGGTGAGGTCCTGCAGGTGGAAACCGGATCCCTGTACCCGGCGCTGCATCGCCTCGAGCGCCAGGGCTGGATCAAATCCGAATGGCGGCCGTCGGAACACAAGCAGCGCGCCAGGTACTACCAACTCACGGCGGCGGGCCGGAAGCAGCTCGCCAGCGAACATAGCCGGTGGAACCAGTTGAGCTCGGCCATCGCCGGCCTCATGAGCCCCGGAGAAAGCGAGGGCCAAGCGTGAGCCTATGGCGGTGGTTCACCCGCCGGCGCCGCGAGCGGGAACTGGCTGAGGAAATCCAGGCCCATCTCGCCATGGCCGCGCGCGATCGCATGGAACGCGGCGAAGACGCCCGCAGCGCCGAACAAGCCGCCCGCCGGGAGTTCGGCAACCGCACCCTCGTCCAGGAGACCACCCGCGACATGTGGGGCTGGCGCTGGCTCCGCGAGGCGTGGCAGGATGCGCGCTACGCGCTTCGCGGCATGCGGCGCAGCCCCGGTTTCACCGCTGTTGTGGTCGCGTCCCTGGCTCTCGGCATCGGCGCCAACACCGCCGTATTCAGTCTGGTGGAGACCGTGATGCTCCGCATGCTGCCCGTGCGTCACCCGGAGCAGCTCGTGGAGCTTCTTCAGAAGTACCCCGGCGAGCCCCGCGGACAGCTCAACTGGAGTTGGAAGAGCTACGAGCATCTGCGCGATAACAACCACGTGTTCTCCGCTCTCATCGGAACCTCCATCGACAGCCGCGCCCGCCTGGAAGTGGAGGGCTGCGAGCCCGAGACGGGAGTCCGCGAGTCCGTTACCGGCAACTACTTCCCCGAGCTCGGCTTGAAACCGGCTCTCGGCCGGCTGATCGGTCCGCAGGACGACCCCGCGCACCCGGTCGCGGTGGTGAGCTGGTCCCTGTGGGCCAATCGGCTCCATCGGGATCGGGGTATTCTGGGCAAGCGAATCCTGGTGTCCGGCGTCCCGGCCACCATCGTCGGAGTGGCGCCTCGCGCCTTCGCCGGACTGCGCGTGGATGCCCGGACCGGCGTCTGGCTTTCCCGTGAGCCGGTGCAGAACGGGCTGGCGTTGATGGCCCGGCTGAAGCCCGGCGTCACCCTCCGCCAGGCGCGCGCCGAAATGGCGGTGCTCTACCGGTTCACCATCGAGGAGCGATCCGCCGGAAACCAGGATCCGCAGATCCGCCACTTGAGCGTGGAAGTGGAGCCGGCCGGGAACGGTTTCGCCACCGTGCGCGACCGCTACGGCCAGCCGCTGTCCGTTCTCATGGGCGTGGTCGGTCTCCTGCTGCTCCTGGCCTGCGTCAACGTCGCCGGCATGATGCTGGCGCGGGCCGCCGGCCGCGAGCGCGAAATGGCCCTGCGGACCAGCCTCGGGGCCGGCCGCGGCCGCCTGCTGCGCCAGGCGCTGGCCGAGTCGTTGATGCTCTCCGCCGCGGGCGCGCTGCTGGGCGCCGTGGTCGCATATTTCGGCACGGGCGCGCTGCTGCGCATCATTGCCAGCGGCCGCGAACACGAACGCGTCTTCCTGACGGTCCAGCCCGACCTCGACATGCTGCTGTTCGCCGCCGGGATCGCCCTGCTGGCCGGCCTGCTCTTCGGAGCGGCGCCGGCGTGGAACGCGTTCCGCTCCGCCCCGGCAATGGCTTTGCGGCAAGCCGGCGGCGCGGGCGATACCCGAATCCGGCGCCTCTTCGGCAGCGGTCTGGTGGCGGCTCAGATCGCGCTCTCGCTGGTGTTGCTGAGTTGCGCCGGGCTGTTCATCGGCAACCTGGCGAGTCTGGAGCGCGCCGATCTCGGTTTCCGCCGCGATAGCGTCCTGTCGGTGTCCCTCGATTCCGCGGCGAGCGGCTACCACGGCGAAAGACTCGCCCGCGTTTACCAGGAACTGCTCGGCCGGCTGGAGCGGATTCCCGGCGTCCGCTCGGCGTCGCTGGGCGGGCCGACGCCGATCAGCGGCGCGGGCGCCAGTGGTTTTGCGGAAGTTGAGGGCTTCCAGGAACGCGACGAGGATCGCCGCTGGGTTCTGATTCACTATGTCTCGCCGAAGTGGTTCGAAACCCTCGGCACCCCGCTCCTGGCCGGGCGCGATTTCACCATCCAGGACCAGGCCCGCCGCGTGGCGATCGTCAATCGCACCTTCGCCCGCTACTACTTCGCGGGCCGCGACCCCATCGGAAAGCGCGTCACGCTCTGGCACGTCACCCTGGTCCCCGAGACCAGAACGTATGAGATCGTGGGCGTGGCGGGAGACGCCAATTACGCCGAGATTCGCGAACCGCCCAACCGCGGCATCTACCTGCCGGTGTTTCACGATGGCCGGGTCAGCGGAAGCACCTTCGAGATTCACACCGCTATCGGCCCCGAATCCATCTCCGGCGGCGTGCGGCGCGCCCTCCGCGATGTAGCCCCGGGCATCTCCGTCGCGCGCATCGCGGCCCTGGCCGATCAGATCGACGCGTCCATCGTTCCGGAGCGGCTGCTCGCGCTGCTCTCGGGATTCTTCGGCGCGTTGGGAGCGGTGCTGGCTGGGATCGGCCTCTACGGGCTTCTGGCTTACACCGTGGCGCGGCGCACCAACGAGATCGGCATCCGCCTGGCTCTCGGCGCGACCGCTCGCGATGTAACCCGGATGGTTCTGCGGGATGCCCTGGCAACCGTAGCCGTGGGCCTCGTGCTTGGCGTTCCCATGGCGATCTGGGGACGATCCCTGACCGTGAAGCTGGTCCGGAACATCGCCATGCAGGCCGCCGCGCCGCTGCTATTCGGCGCCGCCGCCATCGCGGCCGTGGCGCTCCTGGCGGCGTACATCCCGGCCCGGCGCGCCGCTCGCGTGGACCCGATGGAAGCCTTGCGCCAGGAGTAGCCTGGTTCGCCCTCGATTTCACCGTGGAATGGCGCCGCCGTGCTACTGCGCCGCCGCCGCCGTCACCGTAAGTTTCACCGGCTGGCTGGCGTTGCCGCCCACCGTCGCCACCACCGGTTGCGTCCCCGCGGGGACGCTGGCCGGCACGATGAAGTTCACCTGCACGGTTCCCACCAGCCCGGGCGGAATGCCGGCGAACAGCACCAGCGCCGGCGCGCCGCCCACCGTCACCGCCAGCGGCAGCATGGGCGTGGGCAGCGCGCTCATGGGAGTGCTGGCGGACTGCGATTCGCCGGTGAGAATGAGCGGATTGACGTCGCCGGCGCCGGTGAGGTAGATGGTGGCGATGCCGCCCGCCTGCACCGCCGCGCCCAGATTGCCCGAGGCATCCGCGAATATCGAGGGCGCCGACGCCGCGATCTGGAAGGCGAAGCCGGCAATCTGCCCGTTGTTGTCGATCCCCAGCACGGCCGGGCCGGCGCCGGCCTCGTACGGAATCTGCAGGTTGATCTGCCCCGGCGATACGTAACTCAAGGGCGCGGCCACGCCGTTCACGGTCGCCGAGACGCCTCCCACCGAGTACGGCAACGGGTTGCTCGTGAGGGCCTGCGTCGCGCCGGCCAACTGCGTGCCGTAAACCGAGAACAACATGCCGGGGCTGCCGGTGGTCTGGGTCGATCCCACCGTGGCGGCGCCGGTGATGGAGGTCCCGGCGCTACCGCCCAATACGAACATCACCGGCACGCTGACGGTCTGCGGCGCCGCGCCGGGCGATTGGATCGCCACCGTGGCGCGATAAACCCCCGGTTCGAATCCCGCGCCGTTGGCGCTCAGCATCACCTGCGCCGGTCCCGTGCCCGAGAACTGGGAAGCGGTCAGCCAACCGGCGGTTCGATTGGTGGGCAGAATGGTGGCCGTCCAGGATTGCGTCTTGTCGGAAAGGCCGATCGACAAGGCGGCCTGCGCGGGTTGCGTGGCCGAGGCCGCCGCCAGGCTCACCGCGGCCGGGCTTGCGGAGAGCGTCGCGGGGTTGGCCACCGGCGGCGCGAAGGAGACCGTGACTTCCTGTCCGAGACCGCCATCCACCACCACCTGCACGAAATCGCTGGCCGGAGGCGTCACGCCGCTGAAACAAAGCCTGCCCTGCAGGGATCCCCAGGGAGTCAGGCGCGGCGTGCCGAATACCGCGGGGATCTGCGCCGACAGGTCGGCGCTGCCGGCGTAGAGATTGGTCAGCTCGCTGTAATAGCCGCCCAGATCGTCCACCGTGAGTTCGACGGGCCACTGGCAGGACGCGCCGGCCGTGAGGTCCTGAGCCACCGCCAGTGGCGTCACCGTGAGATTGAAATTGGTGGCCGGCGCCAGCGCGCGGTAGTTCACCGAAACCTGGCGCGACCAGGATTGTCCGGTGGCGTCCGTGCCGGCGAAGCCGAAAGTGCGCGCCACCGGAACCGCCAGGTTGCGGAAAATCACCGAAGCGCTGACCGAACCCTTGGGCAGAATGCCGCCCGCCGGGAAATACTGCGAAAGCGGTTGCGCCGCGCCGTCGATGGTGAAGCTGGTGATGCTGGTGGCCACCCCGGCCACTTCCGTCAGCGTGAGGGTGGTTTGCCAGGTCGGCCCCTGCGCATCCGGTGGGAGCGACGCCCAGACCGTGTCCGGCAACGTGGGAATCACCGCGGCGCCGCTGGCCGGAACGCTCACCTGGATGCTCGTAAACGCCCCGCCGCTCGTGAAAAAGGCGTCGCCGGAGTATTGCGCGGCGATGGTCGAAGCGCCGATCCCGCCCAACAGGTACAGCGGGAAAGTCAGGCTGGCCGTCTCGCGCCCGCCGCTTGCGGCCAGCGCGGCGCTGCCCAGCGCCACTCCATTGGCGCTGAAGTCCACCGATCCGGTGGGCGTCGCGGTTCCGCCGGCGGCGGCTACCGTGGCGGTCAACTGGGCGGTGTCGTTGAGGGTCGCCTTGGCGGGGTTGGCGGTGAGCGTCACCACCACGCCATTGGTCTGGGTGTTCCACTGGGTCGCCAGGTTGTTGGCGTAAACCGAACCCAGGCCGGTGGCCAGGTCGTAGCCCGGCCCGGTCGTGTAGCCGAACGAGCCGCTGGTGCAATCGGGACTGCCTTGCGAGCAAGGGACAACGTTGTTGCCCGCCACCACGTCGTTAAACGCCGCAGGAGCGCTCTGCGCCAGGCGGTAGAGTTGCGGGTTGATGTTCCCCATCCCAGGCTGTTTCTGAAACCCCTTGGAGACCTGGTACTGATTCAGCAGAGCCACAATGCCGGCGAAGGACGGCGCCGCGCACGAAGTCCCCGCCACTTCGATGTTCAGACCGGAAAAGGTGACCATGTAGGCGTCGTGCCCGGCCGCGCTCAGCGCCACGTCGGGAACGTCGCGGGCATTGTCGTTGGGAACGCCTTGTCCGGTCTGCCAGGCCGGCTTGGCGTAATAGAGGCTCGCCCCGCCGCCGGATGCGCCCAACCCCGAAGCGCTGGATTCGTTCCAGGCGATCTCGGGAGGGTGCGAAATTGCCGAACCGTAGGTCGCCGAGTTGGTGTTCGACCAATACACCCCGGTTCCCTCATTGAACTCGGTGCCGCCCACGCCGGTCACCTCCGGCAGAACCGATGGGAAAGTCGCCGCGCGGCCCAGGTTGGCGAACGGAAGATACCCCTGCGGGTCGCATCCCGCGGCCCCGGAATCGCCCGATGCGCTGAGGATCGTGATCCCCTGCGCGTTGGCCTGCTGCGCCACCGTGCGCCAGTACGATTGCCGCCAGCCGATCTCGCAACCGCCGTAGCTGATGCTCACGATGGGCGCGTAGTTCCCATCCACCGCGGCCACGATGGCTTCGATGGCATCCGGCCCGTAGACGTAGTAAATGGTGGCGTTGGGGGCGATGGCGCCGCTCCACTCCAGGTCCAGGTCGCCCTCCACTTCCGCCCCGTTGAACCCGGGGTCTTCGCCGGAGTAGAGAACCATCTTGAGATTGGCGGCGGGCAGTCCGTAACGCGTGCGGAAGGCCGCGATATCGCTCACCAGGACGTCGGATTCGCCCACCACCGCGATGCTCTGGCCGGTGCCGTCGATGCCCGCCTGGTACAACGGGTTGACGCTGTAAATGGTGGCGAAATCCGCCGGCGCCAGGAAGTGCAGGGTGCCGATGGTGTTGTCGGGCGTTACCGGCATGGCGTAGGATTTGAGGCGAAAATCGTCCAGGCCGATGAACCCCGCGGCCACCTCCGCCAGGGCGGCGGGAACGGAAACCTCGCGGGTGTTGGCGAAATGCGTCTCGCCATTCACCAGAAAGCGGTGGAAGCTGGTGCCGAGCGCCCTGGCTACCTGCCCCGCCGTGCCGCCGAATGCGATCCAGTTGCGCCCGCGCGCCAGGTGCTTCACCTCCAGACCCTCCGCGTGCAGCCAGGCCGCAACCTTGGATTGATCGCTGGCGCTGAGGCCGAACCGGTCGGCGTAATCCTCCGGCGTCAGCCACTGGTGATACAGCGGCGAGGACGGGTTCTGCTGGCTGGCCAGCAGGCTGTCCATGTCGGCCTGTTGCGCATCCGAAGGCTTGAATAGGAGCACCACGAAGTTCATGGGCATCCCGTCATCCACCGCCCCCTGGTCGGCTTGGGGAACCGCAAAAGGGTGAACGCTGCCCGCTATGACCTGGGTTTGGCCGGCATCCACCGGCCGAGTGATGCGGTTCGGGGAGCCCGCCGGGCAAACCGCCGCCAGCGAGAAGAAGAGCAAAGCCAATCCTGACGAAGTCTTAAGGCACCAATGGAAAGCCGGCCAGCGAGTGGTATTTGACATTACATTTCCTGTTTTCGGATGAACTTGACTCATTTCCTAATACGAGACGGTAGCACGCCGTGGTTTCGGCCAACTGTTCGATTGAGCCCGTTGCCGGTAGCTATTTCGGGCTGGCGGCGAAGCCGCTCGAAGCCGGCAAACCGCGGTGCGGATGGCCCGTCCCCCGGCAGGCCAAAATGACCGGGAACCCGGTCAATTTGCCTGGTGGTTCACGTGTTTTCAACAACTTACGAAGCCAATTTTGACCGGGTTCCCGGTCAAAATCCGCCCGCCGGCCTATCCGGCCCCGCTCGAATCGGGCACGTACGTCCGCAGGAAACGTCCCTCTGTCCGTGCGGCAATCGCGGTCGGTCCGTCCTCCGGAAGCAGCCAGACCTCGCCCTGCCGAAAGGCTAGGCCGCCGATCGTCCCCTGCCCATCCAGCACGATCCATAGCTGGCACGCCCGCGGCTCGATCCCGATCTCCGCGCCCGTGCTCAGCGCCGCCAGCTCCGTCACGAAATGTTTCGAGCGAACCGCTTCGCCCGGCGGCATTGCGCCCGGGTGCACCGACAGGTCCGCGATGGCCACGGCTTTCTCCACGTGCATCTCGCGCGGGCGGCCGTAGTCCCACAGCCGGTAGGTCACATCCGAATTCTGCTGGATCTCGCACAGCACGATCCCCGCGCCGATGGCGTGCACCGTGTGGGCGGGAGTGAAGTATGTCTCGCCCGCCTTCACCGGCATCCAGTTCAGCAGGCTCTCCACCACGCCCGCGCGGGTGGCTTCCAGCAGTTGCCGGCGGCTGAGCGGCTGGCGGAATCCCAAGGCGATGGCGGCGCCCGGCTCGGCTTCCAAAATGTGCCACATCTCGGTCTTGCCGCGCGGGCCGTCTTCCCCGTCGCCCGGGTGCACCTGCACGCTCAGCTTCTCGCGTGTGAACAGCAGCTTCACCAGCAGCGGCAGATCGCGCTCCGCCAGGTACCACACTTCGCCGATCGGCGTCGGAGAATCCGGGAACCAGGGCGCCAGGCGCGTTTTGCCCCAGACTTTCTCGCGCAGCGACGGCGTCAGGCGTACGGGACCGGCCATGGCTTAGGAATGCCTCACCACGAACTGGTGCAGGCGGTCCAATCCGCGCTTGAGCTCGGGCAGGGAAGTGGCGTAGGAAATGCGCACCTGCCGGGTGGTTCCGAAGGCCTCGCCGGGGACCACCGCCACGCGCGCTTCGGCCAGCAGAGCCGCCGCGAACTGCATCGTGTCCCGCATGCCGTTCCCGCCCAGCGCCACGCCCACATTGGGGTAGACGTAGAATGCGCCCCGCGGTTCGGCACAAATCACGCCCGGAATGGCGCGCAGGCGCTCCAGCACGAAGTCGCGGCGCTTGCGGTACTCCCGCAGCATCGCCTCCACCGATTCCTGCGGCCCGCGCAAGGCTTCCACCGCGGCCTTCTGGGCGATCGACGTGGGGTTCGACGTGGAGTGGCTCTGCAGCTTGGTCATGGCGCCGATCACCGAGGCCGGCGCCAGCCCGTAACCGATCCGCCATCCCGTCATCGCGTAGGTCTTCGAGAGCGAACCGGCCACCAGCACGGTGTCTTTCGCGCCCGCCAGCGAGGCGATGGAAAACGGCTCGCTGTCGTACAGAAACCTGCCGTAGCACTCGTCGGTCATCAGGTAGATGCCGCGCCCGGAGGTCATCTGAAAGATCTTCTCGAACTCCTCGCGGTCGATCACCGCGCCCGCCGGGTTGGAGGGCGAGTTGACCATCACCATCCGGGTGCGCGCCGTGAGACGCCGCTCCACCATGGCGGCGGTGAGGCGGAAGCCCTGGGCTTCGTCGGTTTCCACGAACACGCACTGGCCGCCGGCGTAGTTCACCACGTCCTTGTAAGTCACCCAGTAAGGCACCGGGATCACCACCTCGTCGCCGGGGTCGATCACCGCCTGCGTCAGGTTGAAGACGACGTGCTTGCCGCCCACCGCGATGAGGCATTCCGCAGGCTGGTAGGACGTTCCGAAATCCCCGGCATGGCGCTCGCAAACGGCCTGCTTCAGTTCCTCCGTGCCGCCCGCCGCGGTGTACCGGGTGAAGTTCTGATCGAGCGCGCGAATGGCGGCCTGCTTGATGTTGTCGGGCGTGGGAAAGTCCGGCTCGCCGGGCGCCAGGTCCACCACGTCCACCCCCGCGCGGCGCAGCTTCTCCGCCTCCGCCGCCACTTTCATGGTGGAAGACACGCTGATGGAGGAAATCCGGCCGGCGATGGGATGGGCGACGGGGTGCATGAAAGGTATTATTTCTCTCTCTTCCGAACGCCGGAAAGCCGCTCGCGAAGGCGGGCTTCCACCGGCGCCGGCACCAGCCCGGCAATGTCTCCGCCCAGGCTGAAGACCTCTTTCACCATGCGCGAGCTGATAAACGAATAGGCCTCGTTGGCCATCATGAAAATGGTTTCGATGCCGGGACTGAGCCGGCGGTTCATGAGCGCCATCTGCAGCTCGAACTCGTAATCCGAGATGGCCCGGATGCCGCGCAGCAGCACCGTGGCCGAGCGCGCCGCGGCATGATCCACCAGCAGCCCCTGGAAGCTGTCGATCTCCACGTTGGGATACGCCGCGACCACTTCGCGCAGCATCCCGGCGCGCTCTTCGACCGAGAACAGCGGCTCCTTGGAATCGTTCTGCAAAATGGAGACGACGAGCTTATCGAACAGCCGGGAACCGCGCTGGATCAGGTCGAGATGGCCATTGGTGATGGGATCGAACGAGCCTGGATAGATGGCGACACTGGGCTGTCTTGGCGGCAAAATCTGGGCTTCCTTTTCCGGAGCGCTGCGTTATCGGGCGATAGGAATATTCTAGCGGGTTTGGGGCCGTCAGCGGGAATTCCGGGTGCGCCGCGCTCTGTGGGGCAGGATGGCATCCTGCGGCCGAGTGGCACTCGGCCTGGGCGGCATCGAGACGCTCGCGGCAGGCCGATTACAGGTGCCCCCTGGGCGCGGCCGCAGGATGCCATCCTGCCCCAAGCAAACCCAGCGAATCCGCTTCTGTGTCGCGCACCCCGGCGACCGGGCCTTCTTGACTCCATGCTCGCGTTATGCGAGCATGGAGTCGTGAACGTGATCAGCTCGACGGCCATCAAGAGGTACGCGGCTCTTCACGCCGAGGCGGCCGAAGAACTGTTGCGATGGAGCAAGGCAGCCAGCCACGCCGACTGGCGGAACGTTCATGAGGTTCGCCTGCACTTTCCGGATGCCGACCAGTACAAATCGCTGTTGATTTTCAACATCCGGCACAACCGTTACCGCCTGATCGTCAAGGTTGACTATCGGGCGAAGCTTCTGATGGTCAAGGAATTTCTCACTCACAAGGAGTACACGCGAGGAGGTTGGAAACTATGGGCGCGCTAGTCATCGACGACAAGAAGTACGCTCGGGTATTGGCGAAATTTCTGCCGCGGGTGATCGCCACGGACGAAGAGCATGAACGCATGCTGGGGGAAGTGGAGAAGCTGATGGACAAGGGTGAGCATCGTAGCGCGGAAGAGGATGCCGCCCTCGACCTGATGGTTCGTCTTGTCAAGGATTACGAGGAGGAGCATCATCCTCTGCCCGATCCGAGTCCCCGCGAGATGCTGGTGTATTTGATGGAGCAGCGGGGATTGAAGCAGGCCGACCTGCTTCCGGTTTTCAAATCGAGAGGCTACGTCTCCGACGTCATCAACGCCAAGCGCGCCATCAGCAGGGCGCACGCTAGAGAGCTGGCCGGGTTCTTCAAGGTATCGGCGAATCTGTTCATCTGAGGCTCCTCAGAAGGAACTGTGGATTGACCCGGGCTCTGGCAGCTTGCCAGGCTGGTGGCAACGCGAACGGATCGCGCCCAACCCCGGCGCGGCCTCAGCCTCACTTCGAGGGGCCTCCGGCCGGGGCAGAAGCGAGGGCGCTGGCAGACGAATCGCCCGAGACCGCGACATTGGTTTAGAATCGTGATCAGTTCCATGACGCGTTTGGTTCCCAGACTCAGGACCGCCAGAGTGAGCCGCGCCGCTGAACCGGGCTCGCTCCGGATCGGCTCTTGATCGAGTCTTATGCCTGATGGACCTCTACGATATGCGGTTCACTTGCTCGACGGGTTTCCCGACTCCGTTTGGAAGGAGTGGACCCTGTGCCATCTTGCAGTGGCGGCTGCGGAACACGAAGACTGCACCGGGGCTCTCGCAATCCTCCCGGCGATTACGGAGTTGGACCCGAGAGTCTTTGCGCTCGAAGGCATCGTGTCCCATTGCCCCTCCGCGCACCATCTGGTGGACGAGTTACGGGTGAATGTGTCGCAGCTTGGGCACTCATCTTATGTAGGGCGCAACGAACCCGATGGGTTGTTCGCCACCTGCCTGGCCGCCGGCTTGTTTGATGAAGCATTGTCGGTTGGCGAAACATTTGAGGGGCCCTACCGCCAGGCGGAAGCAATCGCCGAATTGGTGCGGCGCCTGGGCGCGGCCAGGGCCAGGAGCGAAGTCGCTGGATTGCTGCGCAAGGCGCGAGCTCTGGCGCCTGGTATTGGCGATGCCGAGGGCGAAGATGAAGCGCTCTCAGCTATAGCAAACGCCTACGCGGCGGCGGACATGCCGGAGGAATGCCGGGAGGCAATCGACGCCATCCACATGTTGGACCAACGGATGGCTCCGCTGGCCGCGATGGCCATGCGGAGCCTCGCGGCGGGTCGGGACAAGGAGGCAGGCGTACTGTTGGCGGAGTTGGTGGCGACATGCCATTCGATGATGCGCGGCCCGGACGCCTCACGCCAGGCTTGGCCCGTCGAGGATCCCATAACAACGTGTCTTCAGATTGGACGGATCGAAGAGCCCCTGCGGCTTGTCCGTTCGATGCAGGAGGGGGTGCACAAGGAGGCCGCAAGGCTGGAGATCTGCGGTGCGCTCATTGGCGGCCATGACCTTGACAGGGCTTGGCAACTCGCCGACGAAATGCGGCCGGGATGGTCCCAGGCTCGTGCCTTCAGTCAACTGGCCGCTGCGTACTTGGAGATGGGCGATGCTGGCAAGGCTTCCCATGCTCTCCTCGCCGCTGCCTGCCGCGGCAAGACCGATTCGCCTTCCGACCGCGAGGCTGTATGGGCTCTCGAACTCAGCGGCTTGCTCTCAAAGAACTGCTTCGAAAAGGAAGCCCGTGAAGTAACGCAGTGCGTGGAGACGGCGCGCAGCATGTCCACTCACGGAAGAGCGCAAGCTTTCCTGCATCTCGCCCGCCGCGCCGCGGCTGCTGGCGACACAGGTCCGGCTGGGGAAGCGATGGAAGCTGCGTCCCGAGCCGCGCAAGGCGGCGACCGCTACAGCCTCGCCGATATTGCCGTGCAATACCAACTAATGGGAGGCTCCGAGGCTGCCGCATCCGCTCTCGAAAGAGCCGTCCATGCCGCAGTAGCCGAGGGCAGCGAATCCGCGCGGCTGGAAACGCTCAGGATCGTCGCGGTGGCTTACTGTGCGGCGGGACAAGATTTCCCCCCGGAAGTTACACGTCTCCTGGAGAGGTTGGCGCCTCCGCCATAACCTGCGGTCCGGATTGGCCCGCATGCCGCGCGGCGAAGCCCAGCGCCGGCGCTCGCGGCTCCCCCGCCCAGCCGGGACCCGTCATCGTACTACAATCGGGTCTTACGGGCTATCCACAGTGACTTCTCGACGAATTCTCGTTACCGGCGGCGCCGGATACATCGGCTCTCATACCGTGCGCCTGCTTCTCGGGCAGGGCCATGACGTGCTGGTGGTGGACAATCTCTCCAAGGGCTACCGGCACAACGTTCCGGCCGAACGGCTGGCGGTTTTCGACATCGCCGACACTGCCGCGCTGGTGGAATTGATGCGCCGGCAGGGCACCGAGGCCGTCATCCACTTCGCGGCCTTCATCGCGGTGGGCGAATCCATGCGCGAGCCGGGCCGCTACTTCACCAACAACGTGGGGGGATCGCTGTCCCTGCTGCGGGCCATGGTGGAGGCCGGCGTCGGCCACATGGTGTTCTCCTCCACGGCGGCGGTTTACGGCAACCCGGCGGTGTCGCCCATCGCCGAAACCGAGCCCATCCGGGCCGTGAATCCCTACGGCGAATCCAAGGTCATGGTGGAGACGCTGCTCGGCTGGTTCGACGAGATCCACCACCTGAAGAGCGTCTGCCTGCGCTATTTCAACGCCTCGGGCGGCGACCCCGAGGGGCGGCTGGGCGAGGAGCACGAGCCGGAAACCCACCTCATCCCGCTGCTGCTGCGCGCCGTGCTCACGGGCCGGCCGATCACCATATTCGGCGACGATTACGACACCCCCGACGGCACCTGCATCCGCGACTACATCCACGTCGACGACCTGGCCCAGGCCCACATCCTGGCCCTCGATCATTTGCTGCGGGGCGGCGCGAGCCGGCAGTTCAACGTGGGCACCGGAACCGGCCACAGCGTCCTGGAGATGCTGCGCGTGGTGGAGGAAGTGACCGGGCGCAAGGTGCCCCACACCATCGGCGCGCGCCGCGAGGGCGACCCGCCGCGGCTGGTGGCGTCCCCCGAAAAGCTGCGCCGCACGCTGGGCTGGGAGCCGCGCTACAGCCAGCTCGCGACCATCGTGGAACACGCCTGGAAGTTCGCCTCGAAAAAAGCGGGGTAAGCCCGCCGCTGGATCGCCACCCGCACAACAGGAAATCCCCGATTTGGCCGATACGTTAAACGAGGCCGTATCCTCATGGGGTGAACCGTGTGCCGGGGAAGTGACAGTATCGAGCGGGCCGGCCTGGTTGCGGCCGTGGAGCAGGCCGCCGACGGCATCGCCATCGCCGGCCGGACGGGGAACATCCAGTACCTGAATCCCGCCTTCGCGGCCATGACCGGATTCACCCGCGAGGAAACCGCCAGGCAGTATCCGGGCATCTTGGAATCGGGTCTCCACCCGGCGGCGTTCTACGAAGAACTGTGGAACACCATCCGCGGCGGGCGCGTCTGGCAGGGCACGCTGGTCAATCGGCGCAAAGATGGAACCTACTATGAACAGGAGATGCGCATCGCTCCCTTCAAGGATTCGAGCGGCGAAGTCTCCGGCTTCATCCTGGTCAAGCCGGAGGTTACCGGCCGGCCGCGGGAGCTGGCGGCGCAGCGGTTGCTGGCGGCGGTTGTCGAAGCTGCCGAGGACGCCATCTTCGCCTGCACGCCCAAAGGCGTCATGCTCACCTGGAACCGCGGCGCCGAAGCCCTGTTCGGCTACTCGGCCGCAGACACGGCCGGGAAAAACGTGTCCATGCTGGTGCCGCCGGAGCGGGCCGCCGGCCTGCCGCAACGCGTGGAGAAGGTGTTGCAGGGGACGGGCGCCTCGCAATACGAGGGGGTGGGCCTGCGCCAGGATGGACGGAAGGTTCCAGTATCGGTTTCGGCGTGCCCCATCCTGGACCCGGAAGGGCAGGTGGCGGCCGTTTCCGTCATCATGCGCGACATCTCGGAGCGGCAGGAGGCGGAGCGAACCCGGGCTCTGCTGGCGGCGATCGTGGAATCCTCCGACGACGCGATCCACGCCGTGACGCTCGACGGGACGATTGTCAGTTGGAACCGGAGCGCCGAGGCGTTGTTCGGGTATACGGCCCGGGAAATCGTCGGCAAGAACGTCGGCATATTCGCCGGGCCCGGCCGCGCCGGCAACGCGGGCGAGCACCTCGATACCATCCGCAGCGGGCTCCCTGTCAGCCCCTTCGACACGGTCATCCAAAGGAAGGATGGATGCCTGAGGGATGTCTCGCTCTCGCTGTCCCCTGTGCGGAATCCCGCCGGAGAGGTGGTGGGAGTCTCCACCATCGTCCGCGACATCGCCGAGCGCCTGCGCGCCGAGCGCCTGCTGCGGGAAAACGAGGAGCGGTTCCAGGATATGTTCGAGCATGCGCCGTTCGCCATGTACCTGGGCGAACCGGACGGCCACATCGTGCACGCCAACCGCGCGTTTTGCCGGATGCTGGGATACTCCAGGGAAGAACTGGCCGCTATCACCTGGTTCGATCTGACCCACCCGGACGATATGGAAGCCACCCGGGAGCGGGCCGGAAAGTTGCGGTGGGAACCTGGCGAAACCATAGAGGCCGAGAAACGCTGCCTTCACCGCACGGGCGCGGTGGTGTGGGTGCGCTTCAGGCTGGCGGTGATCCGGCGGGGCGGCGGCGCCGGGGTGTATTGCATATTGCACGTGGAAGACATCACCCAGCGCAAGCGGACCGAGGAGGCCCTGCGGGCCAGCGAGGAGCGATTCCAGGATGTCTTCGAGCACGCCCCGTCGGGCATCTACGTGGCGGGGAGGGACAGGCGCATCGTGGAGGCCAACGAGGCGGTGTGCCGGATGCTGGGCTACTCCAGGGAGGAACTGAAAACCAAAACCTGGCTCGATCTGACTCACCCGGACGACGTGCCGGCCGCGGTCGAGCGGATGAAAAACCTGCGGTGGGAAGCGGGCGAATGCGTAGAGGGGGAGAAACGCTGCCTCCACCGCTCCGGCGCGGTGGTGTGGGTGCGCTTCAAGTTCTCGTTGACGCGGCAAGGGGGCGACGCCGGGTTGTATTCCGTGGTCCACGTGGAAGACATCACGGAACGCAAGCGGATCGAGGAGACGCTGCGCTCGAGCGAGGAACGGCGCCGCATGCTGGCGCGGGCCATCGAGAGCGCCGACGAGTACATTTGCATCACCGACGCCGAAGACCGCATTTTGTACGTCAACCAGGCATTTCTCCGGACCTATGGTTACGAGGAACGGGAACTGATCGGGCAGCCCATCGGCATGGTCCGGTCGCCGCGCACTCCCATGGAGGCGCAAAACGAGATTCTGCCCGCCACGCTGGCGGGCGAGTGGTGCGGGGAGTTGTGGACCCGTAGCAAGGAAGGGAAAGAATTCCTGGTTTCGCTGACCCGATCGGTGGTGTACGACGAGAGCGGGCAAAACGTGGCGCTGGTGGGCATCGCCCGCGACATCACCGAGCGCAAGCAAGCCGAGGAAGCCCTGCGGAGGAGCCGGGAGAAGTTCCGCCAGTTGGCGGAGAACATGCGCGAAGTGGTCTGGATGGTGCCCCTGACAGCCGGCGAGGCGCCCTATGTCAACCCCGCCTACGAGCGGGTTTGGGAGAGGAGCTGCGAGAGCGTATGCCACGACCCGACGGCCTGGATGGAGGCCGTCCACCCGGACGACCTGGAAGAGGCCCGCCGGAGGTTTGCGGCGGAGATGGAGGGAACGCCCGGCCAGGCGGAATTCCGCATACGAACCCCCGGCGGGCAGGAGAAATGGATCTGGGACCGGGCTTACCCGATTCGCGACGAGGCCGGGCGGCTGATTCGACTCGTGGGCATTTCCGAAGACATTACGGAGCGGAAACGCTTCGTGACGGAATTGATCCAGGCCCGCGAGGACGCCGACGCCGCCAATCTGGCCAAGAGCCGGTTCCTGGCCAACATGAGCCACGAAATCCGCACCCCCATGAACGGCGTGCTGGGCATGCTGCAACTGCTGCTGGATACCGATCTCACCGGGGAGCAGAGGCGCTACGCCGACGTGGCCAACACCAGCGGGTGGTCCCTGCTGGCCCTCATCGACGGCATCCTGGACCTCTCCAAGATCGAGGCGGGGAAGATGCAGCTCGACAAGCTGAGCTTCAACCCGCGCCGCGCCATCGAGGACGTGGTGCAGCTTTTGGGCGCGCAGGCCAACGCCAAGGGCCTGGACTTCCGCTGCCGGGTGTCGCCGGACATCCCCAGGGTGCTGCGCGGCGATGCCCAGCGCCTGCGGCAGGTATTGACCAATCTGTGCGCCAATGCCGTCAAGTTCACCGAGCGGGGGGAAATCGCGCTGGATGCGGCGCTCGACGGCCTGGACGGCGGTGTGGCGACGGTGCGGTTCGCGGTGACCGACACGGGCATCGGGATACGGCCGGACCAGGAGGCGTCGCTGTTCCGTCCATTCGTGCAGGTGGACGCCTCCACCACCCGCAAGTACGGGGGCACCGGGCTGGGGCTGGCCATCTCGAAGCAACTGGTGGAGATGATGGGGGGCTCGATCGGGGTGGTCAGCCGGGAAGGCCGGGGATCCACGTTCTGGTTCACGGCGGTTTTCGATGTGGCGGCCGGCCGGCAGGCCGAGGCAAGCGTGGGGGATGGGCGCTCGGGCGCGCTGCGCGCCTCGGCTCGCGCGGTGCGGGACGCGCGCATCCTGGTGGCGGAGGACGAGGTCACCAACCGGGAGGTGGCCCTGGCGCAACTGCACAAGATGGGATACCGCGCCAACGCGGTTGCGGATGGCGCCGCGGCGGTGGAAGCCTTGCGGCACGGCGGTTACGACCTGGTGCTGATGGACTGCGACATGCCGGTGATGGACGGCTTCGAAGCCACCCGCCGCATCCGGCAGTCGGACCATCCCGCGATTCCCATCGTCGCCCTTACGGCCGACGCCATGCCGGAGGACCGCGACCGGTGCCTGAGCCGGGGGATGAACGACTACCTGGCGAAACCCGTGGATCTGGACCGGCTGGCGGAGGCGCTGGCCCGGTGGCTCCCCGCATCCGGCGCCCAGGACCAGGCCCCCGACCTTTTCGACGAGAAGGCCCTGCTGTGGCGGCTGATGGGAGACCGGCGGCTGGCCCGCATCGTTCTCAAGGGATTCCTGGAGGACGTCCCCAGCCACCTGGACCATCTGCGCCGGCGGCTGGACGGAGCGGACCGGGCCGGCGCAAGCTCCCAGGCGCACGCTCTCAAGGGAGCGGCGGCCACGGTCGGGGCGGAAGATCTGCACGCCGTCGCGCTCGAAATGGAACGGGCCGGCGCGGCCGGGCGCCTGGATCGCTGCGGCCAGCTTCTGCCGCGCGCGGTCGAGGAATTCGAGCGCTTCAGGAGCGCTCTGAAGCGGGCGGGATGGGCATGAGTTTCGGGACGGTGAGCGATGATCGACCTTGACGACGAGTTGGCGGGAGAGTACCTGGCGGAGTGCCGCGAGCACCTGGCTGTAATGGAGGCGGGGCTTCTGGCCATCGAGAAGCACGGGGCGGAGATCGACGAGGAAGCCGTCAATCAAGTCTTCCGGGCGGCGCACTCGGTCAAAGGGGGGGCGGGGTTTTTCGACCTGCTGAAAGTCGGCGAGCTGGCGCACCATACGGAAGATGTGCTGGCGCTGATGCGCTCCCGCAAGCTGGAGCCCACGCCCCACGGAGTCGGCGTGCTGCTGCGCGCGACCGACCGGCTGCGCGATCTGATCCGCAGCCCCGCCACCAGCAACCAGGCCGACATTTCCGAAACCGTGGCCGCCCTGGCCGGCCTGCACGCGGAGCCAGCCGGAGCGGACGGAGATACGGGCGCTTCCGCGGGGCCGCGGAGCGGCTGGCGTCTGCGGGCGCTGCTGGCGGAAGACGATCTCGCCAGCCGGCTGCTGCTCCAGACCTTCCTTTCCCGCTATGGCGATTGCCATATCGCCATCAACGGCCGGGAAGCGGTGGAGGCGGTGCGCGCCTCGCTGGCGCGCGGGCAGGGATACGACCTGATCTGCATGGACATCATGATGCCCGAGATGGATGGGCGCGAGGCCGTCCGGCAAGTGCGGGCCCTGGAAATGGCCCGCGGCATTCTCTCCACCTACGGCGCGAAGATCATCATGACGACGGCGGTGGACGACGTGCGGGAAGTGATCCGCTGCTTCCAGGAGCTTTGCGATTCCTACCTCATCAAGCCCATCGACCTGAACGAACTGCTTCGCCAGATGAAGGCCTATCGCGTGGTTCAGTAGGGAGCGGGAGGCCGGGGAAAAACAGCGGGAACCAACCGCAGAGCACAAGCGGGAGATCCCGGACGGGGCGAAACTCCGGGGAGGGAGTGCGCCGGGAGACCTCCTTGGTGTCTGCGCAGGCGGGCCGGTCCGGGAAGGCCGATAACCACAATCCGGACGTGAACGCCAGGGAGGAGTCGGACTGTGCCGCAGTACCGATGAAGCAGGCGAACAAAGCGGCCAGCGTCCCGGCGGAGGCGGTGGAGGGAAGGGCGCAGACCCAGGAGAACGCGGCAGAGCCCAGCACGAGCCCGGCGCGGCGCGGGAGAGGAGGGGGTGAAGTGGGGCGAGTACGAGGACGGCCTGGAAGATCGTCTCGGCGACCTACACGGGCGGTTGCACCGGGGAGCGTACCGGGCGCAGCCCTCGCGACGAGTGTAGATACCGAAAGCCGATGGGCGCGAGCGTCCGTTGGGCATCGGCGCGGCGGCGGCGACGATCCTCAATGAGATCTACGAGTGGGTACTGGATGCGGGCCGTGGCAGGGTATTGCCGCTATCGCGCTGCGGCGGCGATGGCCTGCGCGATCTGGCGGCCGTGGAAGCGGCCGTTCTCGATGAAGATCTCGTTGGTGTGCATGCCGGCGACGATCACGCCGGCGAGGTAGATGCCGGGGCGTTCGCTTTCCAGGGTCCGGGGGTTGGTGCGCGGGCGGGCGGTCGCGGGATCGAGCGCGATGCCGAGAGCGGCCAGGAATTCCAGGTCGGGGCGGTAGCCGATGAGAGCGAAAACGAAATCGTTCGGCAAGACGATTTCGCCATCGGGGGTTGCCACGCGGACGGAGCGCGGGAGGATTTCGATCACCCGCGAGTTGAAGAGCCCGCGGATTTCGCCGCTGGCGATGCGGTTCTCGAGGTTCGGCCTGATCCAGTACTTGACGTGATCCGAAACGGCGGCGCCGCGTTGAATGAGCGTGACCCGCGCGCCGGTCCAGTGCAGCTCGAGCGCGGCAATGGCGGCGGAGTTCTTGCCGCCGATCACGGCCACATCGTGGTTGTAATAAGGGTGCGGATCCTTGTAATAGTGCAGCACCTTGTCGAGGTCTTCGCCGGGCACGCCGAGGCGGTTGGGGATGTCGTAGTAGCCGGTAGCCAGCACGATCTTGCGCGCGTCATAAGTCCGCGGGCTGGCGTGGCGATCGGTAGTGAATACCTGGAACGCGTTGTCGCCGCCCGCGATACGGTCCACCTTTTCGTACTGATGGATATCGAGATGGTAGTGGTCCGCGACGCGGCGGTAATACTTGAGGGCTTCGAGGCGGTTAGGCTTGTCGTTGAGGCTGGTCATCGGGATGTTACCGATTTCCATAAGTTCGGGCGTAGTGAAGAAGGTCATGTTAGTGGGGTAGTTATAGAGCGAGTTCACCACACAACCCTTTTCGAGGACGACGGCGCTGAGGCCGCGGTTCTGCAACTCGATGGCGCACGCCAAACCGGTGGGACCGGCTCCGACCACGACAACGTCGAACGGTTGGCTCATGCCAGCGCCTGAGTGACGGATTCGAGCGTCTTCGCCAGGCCGGCATCGAGAGCGGAGGCGTCCTTGCCGCCGCCTTCGGCCATGTCTGGCCGGCCGCCGCCTTTGCCGCCCACGGCCTGCGCCAGGGCGGCGGCCAGCTTGCCGGCGTGGACCCTGGCGGTAAGATCCCTGGTGACGGCCGATACGATGGCCACGTTGCCGTCCTCGCCGGAGGCCAGGACGACCACGGCGCTCTTCCACTTATTGCGCAGCGAATCGGCCAGGGAGCGCATCTGAGAGCGGTCCATGCCGTCCACGCGCGCGGCCAGAATTTTGGCGCCGTTCACGGGGCGGGCCTGCAGTTCGAGCGATCCCGCGACGGCTTGCGCCAGCTTCTCCTTGAGCTGCTCCACCTGGCGTTCCAGCGTGCGCCCGGTGGAGAGCAACTTCTCGACATGTTCGACCAACTCCGGTTCCGAGGCGCGCACCAGGCCGGCCACGCGCTTCAGAACGCCGGCGGATTCCTGGAACTGCCTCAGCGCGCCGGAGCCGGTGATGGCCTCGATGCGGCGCACGCCGGCCGAGATGCTGCCTTCGTAGACGATCTTGCAGACGCCGATATCGCCGGTGCGCGCCACGTGCGTGCCGCCGCACAATTCGCGGCTGAAGCCGGGGACGGAGACCACGCGCACCTCGTCGCCGTACTTTTCGCCGAAGAGCGCCATGGCGCCGGTGGAGATGGCGGCATCGAGCGGCATCACGTTGGTTTCGACGGGGGTGTTGCGCAGGATTTCGTCGTTGACGAGGCGCTCGATTTCTTCGAGTTCGGCGCGGTCCACGGCGGCGTAATGGGTGAAATCGAAGCGCAGGCGGCCGGGATCGACCACGCTGCCGGCCTGCTTGACGTGGGCGCCGAGGACCTGGCGCAGGGCGGCGTGCAGCAGGTGGGTGGCGGTGTGATTGCGGCGCGTGGAATCGCGCAGGGGCGCGGCCACCTGGGCGCGCAGGGTATCGCCAACGTGGATGGGGGCGAGCGCGGCGATGCGGTGCACGGAGAGCCCGCGGACCGCGGGAAAGACGGCTTCCACCTCGGCGATCTTCTCGCCATTCGGAGAGAACAGCGCGCCGCGGTCGCCCACCTGGCCGCCGCTCTCGGCGTAGAAGGGCGTGGAATCGAGCACCAGTTCGGCGGCGGAGCCGGCGGCGACCTGGCCGGTCAATTCGCCATCGACGATCAGGCCGATCACCTTGGAGTCGGCCTGGATGCGGTCGTAGCCCACGAACCGGGTGCGGCCCAGTTCGAGCAGCTTCCCATACGCGGGAACGGCGACGGCCTTGTCGGCGCCCTTCCAACTGGCGCGGGCGCGCTCGCGCTGCCGTTCCATTTCGCGGTCGAAGGCCTGGCGGTCGAGCGTGAGCGAGTGCTCGCGGGCCATTTCCTCCTGCTCGTCGAGGGCCAGGCCGTAGGTGTCGTAGAGCTTGAAGGAGAGGCTGCCGGGGATGGCGCTTCCGTCGAGCGTGCGGATGGAATCGTTGAAGACCTTCTCGGCGACCAGGAAGGTGGTGGCGTAGCGGTGCTCTTCGTCCTTGACCACGCGGGCCACGCGCGAGACGCTCTCCATGAGCTCGGGATAAGCCGGCTTCATCAGCTCGGCGACAAAGCCGGTCATCCTATAAAGGAAAGTGTCCTCGACGCCGATTAAACGTACATTGCGCATGGCGCGGCGCATGATTTTGCGCAGCACGTAGCCGCGGCCTTCGTTGGAGGGCAGGACGCCATCGTGGATGAGGAAGGCGGCGGCGCGGGCGTGGTCGGCGGCGATGCGCAGGGCGGTGTCGACGCGAGGATCGGCGCCGGGGGTGACGCCGAAGAGCGAGGCGGCGTAATCGACGATGGGGGCGATGAGGTCGGTTTCGTAGTTGGAGAGCTTGCCCTGGAGCACGGCGGCGACGCGTTCCAGGCCCATGCCGGTATCGATGGAGGGACGCGGCAGGGGCGTCATGCGGCCGGAGGCGTCGCGGTTGAACTGCATGAAGACGAGGTTCCAGATTTCGACGAAGCGGCCGCCGGCGTCGCTGGGGAAGGCTTCGTTTTCGCGGCCCGGTTCGGCGGCCTCGACGCCCAGGTCGTAGTGGATTTCGGAGCACGGGCCGCAGGGGCCGGTCTCGCCCATCTGCCAGAAATTGTCCTTCTCATCGAGGCGGAAGATGCGGCTGGCGGGCACTTGGGCGACCTTCTGCCAGAGGGCTTCGGCTTCGTCGTCCTCGCGGAAGATGGTGACGTAGAGCTTGTCTTTGGGCAGGCCGTAGTCCCTGGTGATGAGGTCCCAGGCGAACTCGATGGCCTCGGCTTTGAAGTAATCGCCGAAGGAGAAGTTGCCGAGCATCTCGAAGAAGGTGTGATGGCGGCGGGTATAGCCGACGTTTTCGAGGTCGTTGTGCTTGCCGCCGGCGCGCACGCATTTCTGGGAGGTGGTGGCGCGGGAGTAGTCGCGCTTCTCGATGCCGGTGAAGACGTCCTTGAACTGGTTCATGCCGGCGTTGGCGAAGAGCAGGGTGGGATCGTTGGCGGGGACCAGGGAAGAACTGCGGACGATGCGATGGCCGCGGGCGGCGAAGAAATCGAGAAAGCGCTGTCTGGTTTCGTGACCTGTCACGGGAGAATCCTTGTGAGGTGGACTATGTTCAATTGTAGCGAAAGGCGGGAGACGGGCGCGGGTGGCGGAGCGGAAAACAGGAAAAACGAAACGAAGCCAATTCGGGTGGGAGATGGCGAGGGTAAGTCGAAGCCGGCGTTGCAGTTGGTGGCGAAATGGGGCATGATGGCGTAGTTTAAAACGAACCCAATTGGCGGCTGGGGCGCACTCCAGGAGGCGTCCGATCGGAGTGTAGCAGACGAGCGGCGGGGAATTGCGGGAAAACGGCGTAAGTGGTAATCGAATGAGTGAAAGATCGTTGTGAACGGGGTTGGGAGGCGGATCAACCGCGGGTTCCGGCGGCTGTGCTACTATCTGAGAGAGAACGCTCCGGGCGTTCCATGGCGGCACTTGGGCGGGGTTGGCCTAGCGGCCGGGCGTCAGCCTTCCAAGCTGATTTAGACGGGTTCGACTCCCGTACCCCGCTCCAATTCGCAGGCTACTGGCGGCGCGGCACGTAGGCGGGCCAATAGCCTCTGATCTCGCCGATGGAGTAGCTGCTCTCACCCAGCCGGGCGGCGGACACCTGCTGCAGGACTTCGACGGAAAGCTGCTCGAGAGCGTCGAGATCGGCAACATCGGGGCGCCTTCCGGGAGGCAGGGCAGCCAGCCGGAGAGCCAGTTCGGCGGCCTTCTTGGCGAGATCGTCCATTGGCGGCTTGATACTTTGATCCTAAATCGAGTGGCGTTTCCTGCGGCCATTCTCTTTCGTTATAGCACTATTGTCTTTCGTTAACACGATAATACTGTCCGCGACCGAGTTTCAGCCCTACAACGTGGTAACGTGACTTTAGGGCATGAAAATCGTGTTCGTGGGCGACATCTTCGCGGCTTCCGGACGGCGCATTCTGGCCGATCACCTGGGGGACATCGTGGAGGCGAACGGAATCGACCTGGCGATCGCGAATGCCGAAAACGCGGCCGGGGGATTTGGAGTGACGCCGGCCATCGCGGAGGAATTGTTCGCCATGGGACTGGATGTTCTGACTTCCGGCAACCACGTGTGGGACAGGCGCGAAATCTACGACTACCTGAATCGCCAGCCGCGCCTGCTGCGGCCGGCCAACTATCCCGACGCGCCGGGACAGGGGGTGGTCGCACTCCGCGCGCACAACGGAGTGGAGTGCGCGGTGGTGAACCTGCAGGGGCGCACGTACATGCCGTCCACGGATTGTCCCTTCCGCACGGCCGACCGGGTGCTGGCCGGGATCGACCCGGCGATCAAGGTGAGGTTGGTGGATTTTCACGCCGAGGTGACGAGCGAGAAGATGGCCATGGGCTGGTACCTGGACGGGCGCGTCTCGGCGATGATCGGGACGCACACGCACATCCCCACGGCCGACACCAGGATTCTGCCGGGAGGGACGGCGTACCAGACGGATTGCGGGATGACGGGGCCGTACGGATCGGTGATCGGGGTGGAGACGGGCATCATCATCCAGCGCTTTCTCACGGGGTTGCCGGCGCGGATGGAAGCGGCGCGCGAGACCCCCGAGCTGCACGCCGTGATTCTGGACGTGGACGAAGCCACCGGCAAGGCGCGCACGGTGCGGCGGCACGCCGTGGGAGGGGATTGAGCCCATGCCTCCCTACGGTCCAGTGGCCGATCCGGCGGCCCTATACATCCAGGTGACGGGCGCCATGCTGTTCGGCATGGTCTTCCTGTTCCTCTACAGCCAGTCGCGGGTGATCTACTTCGGGCTGTGGGCCATCGCGTGGGTGCTGCGGATCATGGCGGCGATCCTGGGATTCGAACTGCTGCGGACGGGGCACCCGGCATGGCTGGCGCCGTACGCCACGTTCGAGTTCGCGTTTGTGATCGTACTGATTTCGGCGGCGCGCGTGGGTTTCGGCTCGTCCATGCGGGAGTGGCGGACGGTGCTGCGGCTGATCGCGATTCTGCCCATGTTCGTGGCGCTGGTGTGGGCGTGCCGGCTGATCTGGGGAATCCAGGCCTACCACACGTCGCAGGCGGCGGTGCTGGCGTTCGTGTACATCTACAACTTCGCGACGCTGCCGAAAGGCAAGGGGATGGGGTTGCGGGCGTTCCGGTTTTCGCTGCTGCTGCTGGCCGCCGCATTCCTGGAACAGACGGTCCTGTTCCTGTTTCTGCACGGCGAGGGCACGGGCTGGATGCGCTACCTGCAGCACGAGACGTTCGCCGATTTCGCGCTGCACTGCGTGCTGGCGTTTTCGGCCATGGCCATGTGGAGCGAGAGCCAGATCGGCCGCATTCACGAAGTGGCGGTGGAACTGGAGAACCTGCGGCGGGATGTGAGCCAGCTTCGCGATCTGGACGGGCTGACGGGCCTGTTGAACCAAGCGTCGCTGGAGCGGAGAGTGGAGCAGCCGGACGGGTTTCCGGGGGTGGTGGCGGTCTGCGACATGGACAATTTCAAAGATGTCAACGACCGGCACGGGCACCTGGTGGGAGACGAGATCCTGCGCAACATCGGCAGCCTGCTGCAGGCTTCGATCCGCCACGAAGACGAAGCCTTCCGCTGGGGCGGCGACGAATTCGTGATCCTGTTCCGCAACCAGCGGGCGGACGTGGCGCAGAGACGGATGGGTGAAATCGAAGCCCGCCTGCGTGGGTTCCGGGTGCGCGGATACGGCGTGCTGCCCATCAGTTTCAGTTGGGGAGTGGCGGACGCGCACGACCGTCCCCTGCGGGAAGCGCTGGACGAGGCCGACCACAACATGTACGCCTTCAAGCGGCAGCGCGCCGCCGGGCTTCCGCTGGACGATTCCCGGCGAATGCGCTGAAGCGGGCTACTTCACGTAGACGACGGTCTGGAACGCCGGGGCGGGGTCGGTGCTGGGCGTGTCGTGGAGAATCACCTTGAGGACCGCGGCGCCGGGGGTGACGGCCATGGGGATCTGGGCGTTGATCTGCCACAGGCCCACGAAGGTGGGGGCCAGGCCGGTGAAGGGGATCCAGTTGGATCCCTCGCTGGTGGAGGTTCCCACGTCGCCGGGCTGATTGGGGCAATCCAGCGGAGCGGAGTTGCCCTCGCTCAACAGGCAGGTTCCGATGAGGACTTCAGTGAGCGATTTGGGGACGAGGACGAGGGGAGCCGATGGGGCCGGCACGCCGTCGGCGGGAAGCCCGGGAATGACGCCCTGGCCGGTGGCGTAGATCTGGATCAGGTGGCCGCGCACGGCGGGGTTGGTGGCGCTGTTCAGGGAGCTGTCCTCATTGAGCACGGCGGCTTGCCGCGAACTCCCGGTGTACTGCTGCATGAAGATGCCCGGCGAGGCGCCGCTCATGGGCGCCAGCCCGGCGGCCAGCACCTGTCCGGTGGAGTGCTGAACCACCTCGACATTGGCGTACCCGCTGGTAGGGGCATTGGACGGAACGTAGAAGTTGATCTGCGCGGGCGAGACGTAGAACAGGGGCGCGGGGGTGGTGTTGAAGTTCACCTGAACGTCGCCCAAAACGGTGGGGACGGGGCTCTGGTTGTTGATAGCGGTCTGGGCTCCGAAGGCCGCGGCGCTGGTGGCGCAATTGCTGGCGGGGGCGCAGAGGGAGGCGATCATGGCGGGCGCGAGGGTGCGGTCGGTCATGAAATTGGCGCCGTTGAGGGCCTGCAGGGCGGGGTAGTAAATGGCCACGCGATTGGAGGCGTCGGCCACGTAGAGGGCGCCGCTTTGATCGGTGGCCAGCGCCAGCGTGCTGGAGACGGCGGGCACGGTAAGGTCGGGCGTGGCGCCGGCGTAGAGGGTGGCGAAGGGCGGGAAGCGCAGGCACTCGGCGCTGCCGGTGGCGGCAATCCAGATCTCATCGGTATTGCGATTGACGAAAACGCCGCGGGCCGAGCCCACCCCGGTAATGGTCCAGGCGGCCTGGGCGCCGCTGGAGGTATAGGGGCTGTTGGGGTCCGGGAAAATGGAGACGCGGTTGTTGCCCGGATCGGCGACGTAGACGCGGCCGTCGCTATCGGTGGAGACGTGCATGGGAACGTTGAAATTGCCGGCTCCGGCTCCGGACGCCTTGGAAACGAAATCCACCTGTCCAAAAACCTTGGTGGCCGCCTTGCCGTTGTCGGTGAACGCGTTAAAGGCGCCATTGGCGCTGAACGGGATGTACAGCACGCGGTTGAGGGAGGAATCGGAAACCACCAACCCGTTGAGGCCGGAGAACGCCAGGCCGTAAGGATAGACCATGGTGGCATTGCCGGCCTGGCGGACCTGGGCGGTGAATCCGGCCTGGCCGAGCACCAAGTCGGCGGCTTCCAGCGTGGGCACGGTGGGGTAATTGGCGAAGGGCGCGGGAAAGCGCAGCACTCGCCCGTTGCGGGAATCCGCCACGTACAGGTTGCCGGACTGGTCGACGGCCAGGCCGGTGGGCACGCAGAGGCTGGACTGGGTGGGCGTGCCGGTATCGCCGCCGATGCCGTTGGAAGCGGCGGGGTTGTAATTGCAGAGCGCCGTCTGAAAGTCGGGCTGCCCGATCACCAGGTCGGCTTTCTTGCCGGCCGCCACGAGGCGCGCGTCGTAATACCCCAGCACGCGGTGGTTATTCGGATCGGAAACATACAGGTGGGGCGTGGGTCCGGTGGTATCGAGGGCGATTCCCGCGTCGGCGGAGTTCCCGTTCACGAACTGATACTCGCGGCCCTCGATGAGGTTGGGGGAATTGGTGTTGGTGCGGTCCTGGCCCAGGACGCGGGTGGCGCTGCCGAAGGCGGCCGAGGCATACGGCATGACGATCACGCGGTTGTTATTGGTATCGGCCACGAAAAGCTCGTTGGTGGCGGGCAGGAAGGCGGCGGTCACGGGCGCCCAGACGGTGCTTCCGGATGCGGGCGGGGTTCCATTGGCGATGGTGGTGGTTTGCGCATTGTTGGGAGCGGCCACCAGGAAGCTGCCGCCCTGCCCGACCACCGAAGAAGCCAGGGGCGAATAGTGGGCGCTCTCGGCATCCCATTTGGCGTAAGGAGGGAAGATCATGATGCGGTTGTCGCCGGTGTCCACGATGCCGACGCTGCCATCGGCGAGGAAGAAAACCCCACCGGGCTGGTACACCCAGGTCTGCAGCAGCAAGGCGTTGGCGGCGGCGCCGGTCAAACCCAGGGTAGCGAGTTCGCCGGCAGGCACGACCCCCATCACGCGGTCGGCGCTGCCATTGCCGCTGGGCAGGGAACTGGGGGTGGCGAAGACCAGCACGCGGCCGAGCGATGTGTTGCCGTTATCGCCGTAGTCGTCCACCACGAAGAGCCGTCCCGCCGGGTCGAAACCCAGCGAGGTGACCACGCCGAACTGGTTCTTGATGAGCGTCGGGTTGGTCTGGGAGCCAAGGCTGGTGGTGAAGGAGGAAGTCAGGCTGGGCTGGCCAATCACCAGGTCGGCCTTGATGCCGCCGGTGGTGCTGCCCACGTTGGGGGGTGGGATGTTGGCGGCGGGAAAGCGCAGGACGCGGGAGTTGCCGGGGTCGGTGAACCACAGGTTGCCGGAGGAATCGAAAGCCAAACCGGACTGGTACACCGCGCTCAAGTTGCTTGTAGCGGTGTAGATTCCCTGCGCGTTGACGGGGGAACTGAGGGTGGCGGCGTAGTTGGGGGAATGGCTGGTCAGATTGGGCTGGCCGACCACCAGGTCGGGAAGCGGCGGCGTGTTGCTCTGCGAGAACGGTTTGGGAAACCGCAGGATGCGGTTGTTGCCGGTGTCCACCACGTACAGATCGCCCTTGTAAACGGCCAGGCCGGTGGGCGCCGTGAAACCCGCGACCAGGATCGAGTTGGAGGAAACGGGACCCTGGGGAAGGGTGGAGAACGCGTCGTTCTGCCCGATCACCAGATCGGCGAATGCGCCATTGGAGAACGAAGCGGCATTCTTCCACGCCAGCACGCGATTGTTGCCGGTGTCGCTGACATAGACTATGGGAGGAGTGACCGAAGTGTCCAGGGCGACCCCCTGCGGTTCAAACAGCTCGCGGCCCTCCACCAGGTCGGGCGCGGTGCAGACCACGTTGGAGATCTGTTCCGGGTTGGGATGCCCCAACACTCGCGAGGGAAGCTGGTTGAGTGTCTGAGCGAAAGACCAAGTGGCGCAAATCAAAGCCACGCTGACGGCGAATATATACTTGTATCTCATCGGGTATTCCCAGTAGGCGCGACGCGGAGAGCGCTACTTTGAGGATAGCAGACAGGCAGCGCGGGCGAAGGTTGCAAAGTACCGTACCGGAACGGGAAACCCGGCCGAGCGGGCTTCCGGGGCGTGGGTGCCACGCGGGTGGGACGGCCCGCCCGGCCTGGGGGGAAGCGCGATACAATCCGAATCATGCCGTTCCCCGTCCACCGCATGCGCCGTTTGCGCGGCTCCGAGGCGTTGCGGAGCCTAGTTCGCGAAACCCGGCTCCATCCCGGACAATTCATCCTGCCGCTGTTCGTGTGTCCCGGCGAGGGGGTGCGGCGGGAAATCGGCGCCATGCCGGGGAACCACCAGCTTTCGGTGGACGAACTGGTGAAGGAATGCGCCGAGGCGAAGCGGTTGGGCATTGGCGGGGTGATCCTGTTCGGCCTGCCGGAGTCCAAGGACGAAATGGCGTCGGGGGCGTATGACGACAACGGGATTGTGCAGAGGGCCATCCGGGCCATCCGCCGGGAGACGCCCGGCCTGTTGATCGCGACGGACGTCTGCAACTGCGAATACACCAGCCACGGGCACTGCGGTTTTGTCAAAGACGGCGACGTGGACAACGACATCACGCTGGGGTGGCTGGCGCGCACGGCGGTGTCGCACGCGCGGGCGGGCGCGGATATGGTGGCGCCTTCGGACATGATGGACGGCCGCGTGGGGGCCATCCGCAAGGCACTGGACGCGGGCGGGTACGCGGGTACGCCGATTCTGGCGTACGCGGCCAAGTTTGCATCGGTGTTCTACGGGCCGTTCCGCGAAGCCGCCGAATCTGCGCCGCAGTTCGGCGACCGCCGCAGCTACCAGATGGACCCGGCCAATGGCCGGGAAGCCATGCGCGAGATCGAACTGGATCTGGAGGAAGGCGCGGACATCGTGATGGTGAAACCGGCGATGCCGTACCTCGACCTGATCCGCCAGGCGCGCGACCGGTTCGACGCGCCCATCGCCGCCTACCAGGTGAGCGGGGAGTATTCCATGATTCACGCGGCGGCGCGCAACGGCTGGATCGACCTGGAGCGGGCGATGATGGAAAGCCTGACCTCGATTGTCCGGGCCGGAGCGGGAATCGTGCTCACCTATTTCGCCAAACCGGCAGCCCGGCTGTTGGGGTAGACGGGCGCGGGCGGGGTGGGGATTTCTCACGGGTGGGGCTGCCGGCGCTTCAATCCGCCGGACCATCCGGCGTCCCCAACACTTCCTGAACTTTGACGGCCAGTTGGGTGGAGTTGAAGGGCTTCTGGATGAATCCCCCACCCTTCCGCGAGATTCCCTGACGGACGGCCTCGTCGTCGGAGTAGCCCGAGATGAAGAGAACTTTGACAGCCGGCCAGTGGGTGGCCAGCCAGTCCGCCAGATCGTGCCCGCTCAGCCCCGGCATGACCATGTCGGTTATGACCAGGTCGATGGGTTGCAAACCGCTGTCGCAGATCAGTTCCGCCTCGAAGGCATTCTCCGCCTGGAGCACGTTGTAGCCGTAAGACCGGAGGGCGTCGGAGGCGAACTTCCGCACCTCCGCCTGATCCTCCACGACCAGCACGGTTGCAGAACCCCTTTCGGGGGCGATGGAGGCGGCTTCGGGCGGTTCGGCATCGCCGGCGGCAATTTCCACCATGGGCAGATGGACGCGGAAGCTGGTCCCCCGCCCAAGCTCGCTTGCGACCTCGATGAATCCGCCGCTTTGCTCCACGATGCCGAGAACCGTGGCCAGCCCCAAGCCGGTCCCTTTGCCGGCTTCCTTGGTGGTGAAGAACGGCTCGAACAAGTGACTGCGAGTCTCTTCTTCCATGCCGGTGCCGGTGTCGCTGACAGCCAGCACGGCATACCTGCCGGGGCGGGCGCCGGGATGGAGCCGGGCGAGGCTCTCATCCCACTCCCGGCAAGCGGTCTCGATCCGCAAGGCGCCGCCGGCGGCCATTGCGTCCCTGGCATTCACCGCCAGGTTCATGACGACCTGCTCGAGCTGATGCGCGTCGGCGCGGATCGTGACGGCCTGGGAAGACAACTGGAAGCACAGTTCCAGGTCCTCGCCAATCACGCGGGCCAGGATGGAGCGCATTCCGCCCACTACCTGGTTGAGATCGAAAACGCGCGGCTGGAGCATCTGCTTGCGGCTGAAAGCCAGCAACTGCTGGGTCAGCTCCGCGGCGCGCCCTCCGGCCTTGAGGATCTGCTCGAGGCTGTCGCGGCTGGGATCGCCGGGGAACATGGCGTCCAGCACCAACTGGCTGTAGCCGTTGATGAGGGTCAGCAGGTTGTTGAAATCATGGGCCACGCCCCCGGCCAGGCGCCCGATGGATTCCATTTTCTGCGCCTGGAGCAACTGGGCTTGCAGTTTCTTCCGCTCCTCCTCGGCCTGTTTGCGCTCCGTAATATCGCGGCAGAAGCTCAGAATGGGGCCTTCCGGCAGCATGGCCGAGTGGACCTCGGCTTCCACCACGGTGCCGTCGGGCCGGGTAATCCGGCAGGGACGCATAACCGGCACGCCGCGCGCCAGCAGATCCAGCGGGAACGGACTGGCTTGGGGCTCGATAGGGGAGAGAATCGACGTCATTGAAGCGCCCAGCAAACGCTCTCTGGCGATACCCGTAAGAGCGGAAGCCTGCCGGCCGACTTCCAGGATGGCGCCGTCGCGGCCCGCCACAAAGATGGCATCGGCGGCCAGTTCGATAAACGAGCGGTACCTGGCCTCGGAGCGCGCCAACTCGCGGTTGGCGGAGGCCAACTGGTCGACGGTGGCGCGAATCCCCGCCAGGTTGAGCCGGGCGTCGCGAGCCACCATTCCGCCGATGAAGGCGGTCACCACCAGGACCAGATCGACCATGAAGACACTGACGGCGTCGGTGGGGCTGCGCATAATGGGCACCCATGGGAGCCAGCCATGGATCTCCGCCACGCCCAGGCAGGTGACGGTGACGAGCGTGGCGCCGGCCAGAACCACGTAGTCGGCCGCGCGCAGCAGCATGACGGCGATCACCAGCAGTGCGGGGAAGCACAGCATGGCGAGGCTGCGGAAGCCGTCGCGGGACCCCGAAGTTATGAGTGCGCTGGCAGTGAGCGCGCCGAATGTGGCGAGCCTCAGGGCCCAGGCCCAGTGGCCGAAATAGTTCAGGAGCAGGGCGATTAGCGCCGTCAACTCGCCCAGGACCAGGGGAACGAGTTGGTAGCCGCGCTCCCAGGCGGCCACGCGGACAATCACCACGGCGAAGGCGAGCGCAAGAGCGACGCACCCGTAGTGGATGGTCAGGGCATGATGAGCGCCCCCGGGATCGCCCGTGGACCGCGGGCGCCACCAAGTTCCGGACATGCGGTTGCCCCCTTTCTGGGAACGCTCGACTTCCCGGATCGGACGGACAGGCTGGGCCGGAGTTTCTATTCGGGAGTTCCGGCTTCTAATGAGTCTACACCCGGAAGGCCGGTGGCGCGCCCATTTGCGATCGACCGGGTGGGCGGGCGGCGGGGCTTGCTCCCGGCGGGGTTGTATGATGGGTGCAGATGGATCCACGCCGCATGTGCCCGCACTGCCGGGCTTTCATCACCAACCGCGACCGGGTTTGCCCCTACTGCAACGAAACCGTGGGGGCCCGGGCCGTGGAGCTGCGCGACGATTCGCCCATTGGAGGCTTCATCCCGCAGCGGTACTTCACCACGGTTCTGATCCTGTTGATCAATTTCGGCTTTTTCGCCGCCACGGTGGTGGCCAGCATGAGCGCGGGCCACCAGAATGCGTTGATGAATCTCGACGGGCTGACGCTGTTCGCGTTCGGCGCCAAGGAACCCTACGCCATCCTGGCCGGGCAGTACTGGCGCCTGGTGACGGCCGGATTCCTGCACGGCGGCCTGGTGCACATCGCCATGAATTCCTGGGCCATGTTCTACCTGGGGGCCGATGTGGACGAGATTTACGGCACCAGCCGGATGCTGGTTATCTACTTTGTTTCCAGTGTTTTCGGGTACGCCCTCAGCACCGTGTTCAGCGCCTCGCTTTCGATTGGGGCGTCGGCTGGAATCTGCGGCCTGCTGGGCGCCATGATCGCCCTGGGCATGCGTCGCCACAACCCCATGGGCGACGCCATCCGGGGCGCCTATCTGCGCTGGGCCGGCATGATACTGATCATGGGCTTCGTGATCCCGCACATCGACATGTCGGCCCACATCGGCGGGCTGGCGGCGGGTTTCGGGGTCGCCTATGCCGCCGGCGAACCGGGCCGCATCGGCTCGCCCACGGAACGCGCGTGGCGGGTGGCCGGCTTCCTGACGATCCTGATTACAGTCTTCTGTTTTCTAAAGATGTACTTGTCGTTCAGCCAGAGTATGCAACAATGAGGATGGTATGAAAGTGCGCGCCATTCTCCTCGCATTGGCTTTGTGCCTTGGCCTGGCGACGGTTTCCCCGGCCAAGACCAGGACCAAGCCGCACGTGGTCGGGAGCCCCAAGGCCAAGGCGGCCGCCCGCAGGAACGCCAAGAAGCAGATGAAGTTCAGCCACAAGGCGAAGAGAACCAGGCCCGCGGTCAGACGGCCGGCGAAGCACTGAGGCGGTCCGGCGCCTTACGCGTCGATCAAAGCCCCGGCGGCGTCCCATGGGCCCTCCAGGTTGCGCCTCGCGAGATGCGCTAAAATTGGGCCGACAAGTTGCCATGCCTGAGGAACCCATCGTCCGGCGATTGAAGATCCGAAATCTCCTATCCTTCCGCTCCGCGGCGATAGATCTGCGTGGTCTGAATGTGTTGATCGGACCGAATGGCTCCGGCAAGACGAACCTGGTCGAAGTTCTTGGATTGCTGCAGAACGCACCGGGGGATTTGGCAAGGACGATCAGCAAGGGCGGGCCGATTGAGGAGTGGTTGTGGAAGGGAGCCGAAGAATCCCCGACCGCCTCCATCGAAGCAAGCATCAGCAAGCCACCGGAGCCAGCTCCGCTGCGATACTTTCTGGAGTTCGCGAAGGTGGGTTTCCGCTTCGAGATCACGGGCGAAGAGATCGAGGTGGACACGGACGGCGCCATCGGCTTTGAGATGGAGTTTGGCCGCGGCACTCAAGCCGGGGGCGGCGTTCCCCGGGACTTCAATCCGCGGCTCTCCATCCTCGCGCAGCGCAAAGACCCCGAGCACTATCCCAAAATCACCTACCTCGGCGACCAGTTTTCCAACTTCCGCCTCTACCGCGACTGGGAATTCGGCGGCGTCTCCGATATTCGGGGACCCTGCGACGCCAGCTTGCCCAACCAGCACCTGGCCGAAGACGGATCGAACCTTAGCGTGGTTCTCGACCGGCTGCTTGCCCGGCCTCCGGTCAAGAACCAGATCCTCGAATACTTGCGCCTATTCAACGAGAACGCGGCCGACCTGCGGACCAGCATCGAAGGGGGAATGGTCCAGACGCGGCTCGAGGAGAAGCATCTCAACGCCACTATCCCTCTAGTCCGCCTGTCGGATGGCACGATCCGCTGGCTCGCGTTACTGACAATCCTGCTCAATCCCGACCCGCCGCCACTGGTCTGCATCGAGGAACCGGAGCTGGGCCTTCACCCCGATATGATCCACGAATTGGGCAAGCTCCTGATTGACGCATCCACGCGGATGCAACTTATCGTCGCTACCCACTCCGACCGGCTCATCGAGGAATTCACCGAAACACCGGAATCCGTGGTCGTCTGCGAGAAGCGGGACGGGGCATCCCAGTTCCGGCGCCTGGACGCCCGAGACCTGGCTGCGTGGCTCGATCGCTACAGCCTGGGACAGCTCTGGACCAAAGGACAAATCGGGGGAACGCGCTGGTGAGCATGCGCGTTTTCGTCGAGGGCGGTGGGGACCAACGGCGCACCCAAACCGCCTGCAGAAAAGCCTTCCATCTTCTCTTTGAAAAGCTTCTGGGGGATCGGCCCAGCCCCGGCATCACCGCCTGCGGCGGCCGGGATGAGGCGCACCGCGACTTCCTCCGGTCGCTGGATCGCGATCCCGCCACCCTCGCGGTACTGTTGGTGGATTCCGAGGGCCCCGTGGCGGCCGGCAACACTCCCACGGCGCACTTGCGCGACCGCGATGGATGGGCCGAACCGATGCCCGGGGAGCAGGTGCATCTCATGGTCCAGTGTATGGAGGCCTGGTTCCTGGCAGACAAGGCCGCGCTCGCCGGTTACTACGGCGAGGGATTCCGGGAGTCCGCTCTGCCGCGGAATCCGAACATCGAGGATGTCCCAAAGGGCGATCTGATGGTGGGCCTCGACCGGGCTGCCTCGGGGACGAGCAAAGGGTCATACCACAAGACGAGGCATGGATTCGCGGTTTTGGAACGTATCAACCCCACGGCTGTCCGGCAGAGGTCTCCCCACGCGGAGCGGCTGTTCCGCTTTCTCCTGGACCGGCTCGCCTGACCTTCGCTCCCCGCCGGTTCTATCTCGCGCCCTGCGGGTCTGGGTGTTATCATTTCAGCTTCCGCCAGGAGAGCGGACACACGCATGCACCCAACCGCCGCCGGACTCCTCCTGCTGGTCTTGGCCGGAGCCATGAATGGAAGCTTTACCCTGCCCATGAAATTCACCCGCAAGTGGGCTTGGGAAAACACCTGGCTGGCGTGGACGCTATTCGCGCTGGTGGTCTTTCCCATCGGGCTGACGCTGCTGACCAACCCCTCGCTGGGCGCGGTCTACAGCAAATCGGGTCTGGCGCCGGTCGTGATCGCCGCGGCCTGCGGCGCGGGGTGGGGCATCTCCCAGGTCTTCTTCGGCCTGGCGGTGGATTCGCTCGGCATCGCCCTGGCTTTCTCCGTGATCCTGGGGATCTCGACCGTGGTCGGCTCGCTCATTCCCTTTTTCACCGACGCCAAGTACACCCCGTTCAGCACCCAGGGGCTGGCGATTCTGGGCGGCGTGGCGCTGGTGGTGGTGGGCGTGCTGATCTGCGCCAAGGCGGGGCGCGAGCGCGAAGCCGCCCTGGGCGCGGGACCCAAGCCGGGCCAGGCGTCGGTGGGCCGCGGTCTGCTGTTCTGTCTGTTCAGCGGCCTGGGATCGGCGCTGGTGGGTCTGGGCCTGCAATACGGCCAGAAGGCGGCGCAGGCCGCCGAGGCGCTGGGCGCCAACCCCATGTTCAAGAACATGGCCATCTGGCTGCCCCTCATGCTGGCGGGCGGAATTCCCAACGCCATCTACTGCCTCTACCTCATGAAGAAGAACTCGACCGGCAGACGCCTCAAGCTGGCGGGCACGGGGAGTTACTGGTTCCTGGCCGCCCTGATGGGCGTGGGCTGGTTCGGGAGCACGGTGATGTACGGCATCTGCCAGGACAAACTCGGAATCGTGGTGGCCTGGCCCGCCTTCATGTCGCTGATCGTGATTTCGGCGATGATGGTGGGTGTGGCCACGGGAGAATGGAAGGGCAGCGGCCCGCGCCCGTTGCGCATCATGTTCGCCGGCCTGGCTACGCTGGTGGTCGCAATCGTGGTGTTGTCCCGGTTCAAAATGTAAGTCCCCGCGTGCGCGATGCACGCGGACCAATGGAGAGGAAGAATGCCTGAACCCATGACGATCGGTGTGGATATCGGCGGCACCAAGGTGGCCGCCGGACTGGTGGACGCATCCGGCGAGATCGCTCACAAGTCGCGCGTTCCCATGACCACGAATGGCACCGCCGAGGCCGCCTTCGACTGCGTGAAGGCGGCGATCGACGAGATCTTCGCCGCCGTCCCGGAAGCGCGCGGCGCGGTCACGGGAATCGGCATCTGCGCGCCCGGCCCGCTCGACCCGTTCCAGGGCGTCATCCTCAATCCCCCGAACCTGCCATGCTGGCGCAACTTTGCGCTGGCGGAGGAGACCACGCGCGCATTTGGCGTTCCGGCGCGGGTGGATAACGACGCCAACGCCGCCGGGCTGGCGGAAGCCATCTGGGGCGCGGGGGTGGGCTACCCCAACGTCTTCTTCACCATCCTGGGCACGGGCGTGGGCACGGGCATCGTGTTCGACCGGAAGATATACTACGGCCGCACGGGCTGCGCGGCCGAGGGCGGGCACGTCACCATCGACTACCGCGGCCCGGTGTGCGGCTGCGGCAAGCACGGCTGCATCGAGGCGTTCGCCAGCGGCCCCAACATCGCCAGGCGGGCCCGCGCGAAGCTGCTGGCGGGCGCGAAATCGCGAATCCTGACGCTGGCCGGAAGCGCCGACGCGGTGCGCACGGAACACGTGGGCGAGGCCTTCGCCGCGGGCGACGCCCTGGCCAACGAGGTGCTTACCGAAACCGCTCACTTCCTGACCATCTGGCTGGGCACCATCGTGGATCTGCTGGAGCCGGACGTGATGGTGATCGGAGGGGGCGTGGCGCAGTTGATGAGCTCGTTTTTCGCCCAGATGAGCGCCGGTCTGACGGCCTGGGCCATCAACAAGCGCGCCGGCGAGATTCCGCTGGTGCTGGCCCGCTACGGCAACGACGCGGGGATCGCGGGCGCGGCGGCGCTGCTGAAGCAGTAGAAGCCGGCGCGGCGCCAGCGTAGTGTCCAACACATAACCGGACAGGCGTTCCCACTTGGAACTATGCCGGGACATGCGGTTGTCCGGCGGCTTTTCGGCTTCCGGGCGCGAGCAGATTCAGCAGCGGGTGGCGGCCCTGGTTTACTTGCGAGCGGCTGAGCTGGAAGTATGCCTGCCAGGTCCTGCTGGCCGAAGAGTTGTGGCGCGGCGGCGGACGGCGGGGGATTTCGCGCGGCCAAACGGCTAGCGGGCTTCCACCACATCCCGATAGTACTTCTCGTATTGGGGAATGATCTTGTCGGAGCAGAAGCGCTCGGCGGCATTCCAACGGCCGGCGCGCCCCATGCGGTGGTGCAGATCGGGAGTGGTCAGCAGTTCGACCACGCGGGCGGCATGCGCCGCGATGTCGCCCACGGGTTCCAGGAATCCATCCTCGCCGTGGGTGATCAATTCGGGGACGCCGCCGACGGGCGTGGAGATGGGCACCACCCCGCAGGCCATGGCCTCCAGGGCCGCCAGTCCGAAGGATTCCAGCTCGCTCGGCATCAGCATCACATGGGCCAGCGGGATCAGCCGCTCCACGTGGTCCTGCTTCCCCAGGAACGTGACGTGCTTGTCCAGATGCAACTCCCGCACCAGGTGCTCGCAGGGACTGCGGTCGGGGCCGTCGCCCGCCATCAGCAGGTGGGCGGGCACGCTCTTGCGGACTTCGGCCAGGATGCGCACGCAGTCCAGGGCGCGCTTCACGGGCCGGAAATTGGAAAGGTGCAGGAGCAGTTTCTCGCCGGGCGGGGCGTAGTGGGCGGCGCCCGTCTTGGCATCGTCGGGATGGTACCGTTCGCAATTGACGAAGTTCTTGATGGCGCGGATTTCCCTGGTCACTCCGAACACTTCCACGGTGCGCCGGCGCAGGTAGTCGCTGACGGCGGTGATGCCGTCGGACTGCTCCATGGAGAAGCGGGTGATGGGAAAATAGGACCGGTCCGCGCCTACCAGGGTGATGTCGGTGCCGTGCAGCGTGGTGATGAACGGCAGGCGGCGGGTGGGCGCCAGCATCTGCTGCGCCAGCAGGGCGGAGATGGAGTGCGGAACGGCGTAGTGCACGTGCAGCACGTCCAGGTCGTAGGACTCCGCCACTTCCGCCATGCGGGAGGCCAGGGCGAGGCAGTAGGGCGGGTACTGGAACAGCGGGTAATTGGAGACTTCCACTTCGTGGTAATGAATCCGCGGGGTGTCCCCATCCAGGCGGATCGGGTTGGCGTAGCTGATGAAGTGGACCTGGTGGCCGCGGTTGGCCAGTTCCATGCCGAGTTCGGTGGCGACGATGCCGCTGCCGCCGTAGGTGGGATAGCAGGTGATGCCGACGTTCATCCAGTTGTCAGTTTACCTGCTGGGTCTTCGACAGGACAAGCGCGGGCGCGAGGACGGGGCGAAGAGCGGCGCCGGTGAGGAATCCGGTTTGGCGATGTCAGGGGAGGGTTGTCAGCCGGCCGGCTCCGATCTGGCCGTGGAGGTTCTCGTCGGGCGAGGCGATATCGCCGCCGCCGAACCAGACGCGCACTTCCGGACCCTCCACCAGCACTGTGGCATCGCAAAGTACTTTGGAATCCCAAGCAGCGGCGCCGGCGAACGCCTGCGGGAGTTTCCGCCAGTGGACGCCATCGGTGGAGCGCGCCATGGCGAGGCGCCGGCGCTCCTCGAAATCGCGGGCGGTGTAGAGCATCCAGTAGAAGCCGTGGGAAGTCCACACCGCCGGCTCGCCCAGGCCGGCTTCGCAGTCCAGTTCCAGAACCGGGTTGGAGCGCAGCTTTTCCCAGTGCAGGCCGTCGGCGGAGCGCGCCACGCCGATGCGCTGCCGGGTGGGGCGGGCGCGGTCCTGGCCCAGGTAGTAGAGATAGAAGTAAGAACCCGCGCGGATGGCGTAGGGGTCGGCCACGCCGCACTCGTCCCAGCTTCCATAGGGACCGGGAGCGAGCACCGGGGCGGGCTCTTTGCGCCACCGGTCCGCATGGCCGCTGCGCGCCAGGCCGATGCGCGGCGAGCCCTTCGGTCCGGCCTGGTACCAATACCACAATTGCCCGCCGTGGAGCAGGGCCGAACCGTTGGCGGCGATGTAGCTTCCCTCCCAGGTATTCGCGTTGGGCGAGACGGCGATCGCGCGGTCGCGCCACGCCAGGCCGTCGGGCGAATCGGCCACGCGGGTCTGCCAGGCGCGGCCATCGAAGGCGGAATAGAGATTCAAGTAGCCGCCGGAATAGCGCAGCACGGAGGGATTGAGCACATCCCGGAAGCCGCCGCGCGGCAGCACCGGATCGGGGCGCTGCTCGAAAACCCAGGACAAGCCCGGGTCGCCGCCCGCGACCGGCGGCAGCGTGAACTCGCCATAGCGGCCGCATCCGGAAAGGCACGCCAGCGCAACCGGCGCCAGGAGACACGCGGTTCGCCGGATCACAGTGGGACTTTGATTCTGAGCCCGGCGCCGCGCCCCGGCCGGGATTCCAACTGGATATCGGCGTTGAGCGCGCGGGCCCGGCGTTTCAGACTGGCCGGACCGAGGCGCAACATATCGAGCTCATCGAGGGAATAGGAGCCGGCGAAATTGAAGCCGTGGCCGTTATCGTCCACCGCGATATCCAGTCCGTGATCGGTCTTTTCGAGGGTCAACGCCACGCGCGTGGCGGCGGCGTGTTTCTGCACATTGTGGAGCGCCTCGCGGACCATCGCCAGGACCTCCTGGGTGGCCTCCTGCGGCATGCCGAGCGGGTTGGACGGGCCGGTAAACGTCACCGGAATCCCGCTTTCCTTCTGGAACATTTCGGCGATCCGCCGGATGGCGGCGATCAGGTTGCCGCCGTCCACGTCGGCGGGGCGCATGCCATGAATGAAGGCGCGCAGGTCGCGCACCTGGGATTGAGCCAGCGCCTGCAACTGCCGGAGGTCCTGCATGCCGGCGTTGAGATCGCGCTCCAGCAGCTTGCGGAGGATCTCCAAACGCATCTGCAGGCTGATGAAGCTCTGCAGCGGCCCGTCGTGAAAATCGGAGCCGATGCGCTCGCGCTCGAGATCGGCGGCCTTCCGGGCGGCGGTCTGGGCGGCCTCCAGTTCCGTGGACAGCCGGCTGAGATCCGCCGCGCGGCGGCGGCTGTGGACCGCCAGGACGCATGCCAGGACGCCACCCACCACCACCGTCCGTTCCAGATCGCGCAGCGCGGAAGCCTGCGGCACCACGGCGCAGAAGAGCGCGGCCGTGGCGCTCACGATTCCCACTTCCACGGCATCGCGAAAAATCAGGGCCTCGGTGAGCAGGAAGAGCAGGAACACGGTGGCCAGCCAGGGAAGGATTTCGGCGGCGATGCCGGCCAGCGCCAGGAAATAGATGGTGTCGCCGATCAGCGCCAGCAGGCCGGGCAGACCCTTCCAGGGGGCGCCGCGAACCGCCACCACCACGGCGTAGAGAAAGTACGCTCCCATGGCCCAGGGAAAAGGCCCGGTGAGCGGCAGGTGGGTGAGACCGAGGCCCAGCGCGGCGGCGGCCAGCAGGGCGCGCGTCCAGGACAGCAGGCGCGCCGGATCGGGTTTGAGATGGAAGGCCACGTGGTTACTTCCGGTACAGGAACAGCGTGTGACTGCGCCCCTCGCCATCGTCGGCGATGCTCTCGACCTGCTCGGGCGTCCAGTTCTGGAATTCGAAATCGTGGGCCACCACGCGCGCGCCTTTGCGCAGTTGCTTGTCGAGCAGGGGCTGGACCTTGTTGTTGATGGAATCGGGGAGCAGGTAGACGGTGACCAGGTCGGCCGAGCCGTAGTTCTGTTGCAGCAGGTCGCCGTTGACGATATGGGCGGTCTTTTCGAGGTGGAGCTTGAGGATTTTGCCGGTGCTCTGCCGGCACAGGTCCTGGTCGAGTTCGATGCCCACGGCGTCGGCATGAAACTTTTGGGCGGCCATGATGACGATCCGGCCATCGCCCGAGCCGAGGTCGTAGACCTTTTCGCCGGCCTTGAGTCCGCCGAGCTGCAACATTTTCTCGACGATGGTTTCGGGTGTGGGGTAATAGGGCGCGAGCTTGGCCTCGGCGGAGGTTTGGGCCGCCAAGGAGGAGCAAGCGAGGCTAGCCGCCAGGATGTACATTTTCATACAATCATCTCAATTTCAACCAGTTTTCCACCGAGTTGTGGAAAACCCTGTGGAAATCACCCCCCGATACCCTCAAAAAGCATGGCCTTGTCATACATTTGTGACGCAGTGCACCGCAATTCAGCAATGCGGGAACTCATCTCGGAAGCCGTTATCATACAGTAGATTAGGCCCGCTGGGAGCGGTTTTTGCGCAGACAAATGCATTACACCCACACTTTTTCCAGTGGCAACCCGCGCCGGCACCACTCGCAGTGGGCGGAATCGACCGCATAACCGGCTTCCAGCCTGGCCAGATAGTAGAGCGGCAGACCGCCGAATTCGAAGGTTTCCGGGTTGGGCTGATAAACGATGACGGCCAGCCCCAGGACGGTGGCGCCGTAGGACTCCACCAAGCGCTTGAGCTCGGCGACGCTGTTGCCGCTGCGCAGAATATCGTCCACCAGCACCACCGGCTCCCCGCGCACCGGTTCCAGGAACTGGCGGAAACGCCAGGGTCCGCTCTGGTTATCGCGCTCGGACCAGTAGACCTGCTTGGCGCGGATGGCCTCGCACACGCCGTAGGCCACCGGCAAACCGCCGGTCATGGGCACGACGAGCGAAAGCTCGCCGGCAATGGCGCGGATCTCCGGGTTGGCGCGCAGCTTGCGGCTCAACCCCACGGCCAGCATCCGCAGGTGGGCGGAATAGCGCAAAGCCAGCGGCACCTGGAGGTACTGGTTGGAGTGCATGCCGGAGGGGTGCTCGAAGTGGCCGTCGCGCAAGGCCCCGGTTTCACGCAGGACGTGGACCACTTCGTCTTCGGTGGGGATCAGGTGCATGGCGTTGCTCTCCGCGGCCGGAACAGAATGCGGACCTTACCTGGGTGTCCGAAACATCCGGAAACAGCATAGCACGAGACGGGGCGGGGGCTGGGTCAGGCGCGCTCGGGTCCGTATACATCAGCGGCCTGTTGCCGACGTACGAACACCCGTTCCAACCCTGCGGATCGGCGGGATTCGCCCCGCATTCCCCGGGTCGGGACTGAGTGCACGCGGGGTGCTGGTCGCACTCGCGGCGGCATTTTCATGACGCAATCAAGCTGAACCCGGGCGACGCGGCGGCGACGCGGGTGGTGGTGGCCATCGACGAGCTGTTCGCGATCGACGCGGAGGCGCGGGAGCGCGGGCTGGATCCGGAGGCGCGGCAGGCGCTGCGGCTGGAACAGGCGCCGGCGCTGCTGGAGATCGTCGAGCGGCGGGTAAAGGCGGCGCAGGCGCAGGCTCTGCCGGCGGGCGCGCTGGGGAAGGCGGCGAGGTACACGCTGGCGCTGTGGCCGCGGTTGACGCGGTTCCTGGAACATCCGGAACAGGAGTTGAGCAACAACCTGGCGGAGAACTCGATGCGTGGGGTGGCGCTCGGCCGGAAGAACTGGATCCATCTGGGGAGCCGGGAGGCGGGTCCGAAGGTGGCGGCGATTCCGTCGGTGATGGAAACGTGCCGGCGCAGGGGGATCGCGGCGCGCGAGTATCTGGGCGCGGTGTTGCCGGGGTTGGGCGGGGTTTCGATTCAGAGGATCGCGGAGCTCACCCCAGCGGCCTGGGCGGCCAGGCGCGCGTAACCCCGGTCGGCGCGCCTGTCAAGAATGGGGTTGGCTTGACGGATACGTTCAACGAGCAACCGGTGACGTACACCTACTACCCGAACGGGCAGCGCTGGACCATGACGGACGCGAGCGGGACCACGACGTATACCTACGACAATCAGAACCGGCTGACCAAGAAGGCGACGCCCGAGGGCACACTATCGTACACTTATGACCAGGCCGGGAACCGGCTGACGGTGGTATCGTCCAATACGAAGGGGACCAGCGTGGTGTACACGTACGACAACGTGAACCGCCTGCAAACGGTGGCGGATAACAACGCGGCGCCGGGCCAAAAGCTGACTTCGTACAGCTACGATCCGGTGGGGAACCTGGCCTCCACGGCGCTGCCCAACGGCGTGGCGGCGACGCCGAGCGTGGACCAGATGAACCGGGTGACGGACCTGCTGACGGCGCGGCAGGCGGCGGGCGGGGGGACGGTGTCGGCGTACAGCTACCTGTACGGGCCGGTGGGCAGCCGGACGTATGCGGCGGGGTCGGTGGGCGGACCGTCGGTGAGCAGCACCTACGGGTACGATTCGATCTACCGGCTGACGCAGGAGAGCGTGGTCAGCGCCGGGGTGCAGGCCGACAACGGGGCGCTGACTTACGGGTTGGACGCGGTGGGGAACCGGCAATCGCTGACATCGACGCTGGCGGCGATTGCCACACAACCGGCGATGAGTTACAACGTGAACGACCGGCTGGTGGGGAACAGTTACGACGCCAACGGGAACACGCTGGGGGCGGGCGGGAAGACGTTCGCCTACGATTCGCAGGACCGGCTGACGAGCTTCAACGGCGGCGCGGTGACGATGGTGTACGATGGGGACGGGAACCGGGTGTCGAAGACGGCGGGCGGGGTGACGACGCTGTACCTGGTGGACGAGGCGAACCCGACGGGCCTCGCGCAGGTGGTGGAGGAGTTGTCGGGCGGCGGGGTGGTGCAGAAGAGGTACGTGTACGGGCTGGAGCGGATCGGGCAGACGCAGGTGGCGAGCGCGGTGACGAGCTTCTACGGGTATGACGGGCATGGGGACGTGCGGTACCTGATGGACGTGACGGGCGCGGTGACAGACACGTATGATTACGATGCGTTCGGGAACGTGGTAGGGAGCACGGGAACGACGGCGAACGTGTACCGGTATCAGGGCGAGGCGCTGGACGCGGAGACGGGGCTGTACTACCTGCGGGCGAGATACTACGATCCGGTGGCGGGGCGGTTCCTGAGCGTGGACCCGATGGCGGATCAGGGGCAGCACCCGTACACGTACGCGGGGGCGGACCCGGTGAACGGGCACGATCCGACGGGGCAGGAGGCATCAATCATTGCAGCAATCGGTCTTGCGGCGTTCACGCCCTCCGTCAGTGTCGTGGCAGGCATTAGAGACGACATCAAGTGCCTCTGGAGCCTGACGGGGTCGATCATATCCAACCCGGGGTTCATGATCGGGAGGCTGGCGGGGTGCGTGGGGAGGTTTTTCGATCCCCAGGAGCCGGGCGGCGGGGGCGGAGGTGGCGGCAATGGGCAGCCGCCGGTTAAGCCGTGTAGTAATCCAATTTATTGCGATTCGGTTGTCTTGCCTGAAATCAAATCGGCATTCATGCGGGCCGTTCTCGCAAACAGCGGTTTTGATCCGAACAACTCATCCCAGCACGAGGCGGGGTTTTCGGTTGGATCGACGTGCGACGGGTGTCAAGCGCGAAGAGCGGAATACGGAGAAGCGAACGGCCAGTTGTCAATACCAGTCCCAACGGGGAGGCCAGGGGCAACGTTCCACACGCACATGGCTGGAAACGGCATGCCATCAACACCCGGGAACAACGTGTCGGGAGGGCGTGATGCGGGCGACACTCTCAGGGCGCATCAGACGAACTACGACGTCTATGTGATCTCAAAGAGTGGGTTGGCGGTCGCACCGGCGGATGACCCCGGGTACATGACTGGCGCCGGTTCCCACTTCATCATTCAAGGCAAGAATTTCAACGATTGGTACAACAGACTGCTTAGGCAGTGCGCGGCGTCGGCGACTGGTACAGGAAATTGACTCTCTATCCCTGAATCAACGAACCTGGAGCTTTGAATATGCGCTACTTTATGGCTGTTGGCATTCTCTGTTCGTCAACCCTGTGTGGACAGGGGTCGCTGCCCTCGGCGGCCTGCCCGAGCGGTAGGCATGTGGCCTCGGAGTGGTATGTTGAGATGCTCCTTCGACACCTTGCTCCACCAGAACCGGATGCCGGGCCTAGCAGAATAATCCGCATGGAAATCGTGGCGACCGGGCGGCCAAAGCTGGTGTTGCAGACGGACGGTAAAGTGTACGAGCTGTTTCGGGGTTCGATCAGCCAGAATATCTACCAGGTTGTAGAGGAAATGGACCGCTCATGCCGTCTCCCGCCTGACCCGGAGAGCGCGCTCAAGCTGATCGATGTCAAGTGGGAGCACTCGACCGTGGCGCCCGAGGACTTCACGAAGATGCACGGTGCTTTCGCGGGGGCGTTGGCGAGCTACAGTAGTATTGTCCGGGACCGGTATGTTCCCCTGCTCAAGGATGGTCTGGCCTATGCCTACGTCCACACGCCGGAATATCGGATCGTGTACGATAACCGGTGGGAGCACATCGAAATCGAAGCGTGGGATGCGGTCCCTCCACACGGGCGAATGGATCCGATAATCGCGTGGGCGCATGCCGTTGAGGAATTGGCTGTGAAGGAGATCCCAAAGCAGCCATGACCACTGGCGTTCGTCAACCGGCGCCGCCACGCCCATCGTGGTGTCGTTCCCCGCGCCGGGAACGTGTCCGTACGAGTTCGACTACCAGTCCAGCAGAGAGAGCATCCCAGTATTCTGCCGGAAGTGCGTCCATTAACATTCCATATCGGCCGGGTGACATCCGAGTAAACAACACGGAGTTCAGCCCACGGAACTGAGGGGATGGATCATGTTCTCATCTGGTCGTTCCGTTGTACTGGGTCTTCTGATCGCCTGTTTGGAATCGCAGGCGCAGAGCGGCCCTGCGCCTGCGATTCGGCTCCTGGGAAAGCTGCCCGGAGCACCGGACGGGCCGTGTTTGTTCAAGTTCTCGTCAAGCCAGGAGGGCTGGGCCTGGGACCGAGGGCGACTTCTGTGGGCAACGGCGGACGGAGGCTTAAGCTGGCGACCGGCGGCTCTCCCTGCCGCAATGAAACCGACCGACTATGTGTCGTCGCTGTTTCCGATTTCGGCAAAGTCGGTGCGGGCCGTTGTTTACTCGGTTTCGACTGTCTTTGAAACCAGGGACGGCGGAGCGAAATGGACCACCGCCAAAGCGGCTCAGCCCAATTCTGGTCTTATTGCTGTGGAGCTTGACGGAGCGCGCGGCTGGGCAGTGATCGGATCGGACTTCGACTCTCCGCGTGGCTTTCTGCGTCAGGAGATCTACTTGACCACGGACGGTGCGCGAAGCTGGCAGCGAACGTGGGGGGGCGCAACAAACTGGGACGGCATGCATTGGGCACTGATCCAAGGCTTTCAGTTTGCGGACGAGGACAATGGCGTAGCGTTTGGCGCTTCGGCTGTCCTTAAGACCAGTGACGGAGGCAGAACATGGGTTGAAGTTCCCTATCATTTCGACGAGGCCATCGAGCATGAGCCAAATCGAATCCAGCAGGTGTATTTCATCGATGCACAGAAAGGATGGCTGCTCAAGGCGAAAGGGAGCATGTTTCGAACCGAAGATGGAGGCCGAACTTGGGTCAGGATTCTTAACGGCGCAGGGTCGGCTACCACCGAAGGAGGAGCTCTGGCCCACCAACTTTGGTTCGAGTCGGCCATGCGCGGTTGGCTGATTGGCAGCAACATGAAACTGTTCGAAACCGAGGATGGCGGGAATCACTGGGTGCGTGTCGAGGGGCCCAAAAAGGGGGCTGAGTTCGTATTCCTGAGCTGCTCACGGGATCTGGGCTGCCGCTTCTCCGACACTGACCGAAACTTGTACGGGGTAGCTCCGTCGGCAGAGAAGTGAACGAAGGGACGGACGCCAACAACCACACGACCACGCTGACCTACGACGTGATGAACCGCTTGAAGACGCGGACAATTCCAGGCGGCGGAGCGGTCGAGACCTACGACTACAACCTCACGGGCACCATGGCCGACGTGATCGATTTCAACGGAAACAAGACCACGTTCACCTACGACCCGCTAATGGACCGGCTGCTGACGCGCACGCCGGCAGCGTCGTTCAACGAGCAACCGGTGACGTACACCTACTACCCGAACGGGCAGCGCTGGACCATGACGGACGCGAGCGGGACCACGACGTATACCTACGACAATCAGAACCGGCTGCTGAAAAAGATCACGCCCTCGGCTGGTACGCTGACGTACACTTATGACCAGGCCGGGAACCGGCTGACG
>Ga0326727_10003681_pt1 | contig 48247 bp, 33 predicted proteins | sample MB2enrmetagenome_FD_207643 | JGI IMG/M metagenome (GOLD analysis project Ga0326727, IMG submission 207643) | Lab enriched peat soil microbial communities from McLean, Ithaca, NY, United States - MB29MY | ecosystem: Environmental > Terrestrial > Soil > Wetlands > Peat | place: USA: New York... | reverse complement strand
GGGGCGATTGTCGCGGAGATCGCCCGTTTGTGGACCGAGGCCCATCTGCGAGTTGAGATCCATCCCGCCGTCGAGCTTCATCAGGATATTGGCGCAGGAGCCGTCGGCGCGGGCGATGAACGTCAAATTGGAGGGGCTGGTGACGCAGGGGACGGTCCACGGGTACTGGTAGGAGCCCGGCACGGCATTGGTCACGCCGTACGGGTTGAAATTCGGGTCGCCGTTGACGCCATCGTGACGATAGTAGGTCATCGTGCCGCACTGTTGTCCATTTTGCAAAATGGTTATCGGTTGTACCGGGTCGTAAATTCCGTCGTTCCACACCGCCGGCATTCCGGGAACGCTCCACGAAAAAGCCCAATAGCCGCCCGCGGGAGCGATGATCAAACCGCCCTGATCGTTGAGCAGGTAGCCGTTGGTGGCAACCGTCGCACCGAATCCGAAGGCATTGTTGTAGGTCGAGTAATTAATGAGCCTGGCGCCGACGGGGAATGACGTGGCGTAACCGCGCGATTGGCCGCCCGATCCGTTTTGGGCCATCATGAACAGCAGGACCGCAGCGGACGACGTGGACATGCCGGAATTCTCGCGGAAATCCAGGCGTTCGTAAGCGCAGTAGGTTTGGTCGCTCCATTTCGGGTTCTGGTTGCCGTGGGAGAAAAGTTGATTAATGTAGCCCAGGTTCGGGAGATACGGTGGCGGATTGCTGGCGACGAACTCGCCCAAGAACGCGTTGTCGGCAACCAAGGGAAACGGGGGGTTGGCGGTCGATTCGTTATAGCCATCGGTGTACACACTGGGCAGGCCCGCACGAGTAAATAACAATGCGTTCGCCGAGGTGCGGTCATAGATCGAACTGGCGCTGTAATCTTGGACCCCGTCGTGGATCAGGCCGGTTTCCCACCCGTCGAACGAATAGGCGCCGGTCTGATCCAGGCCCCAGAGCCCGCCGCCGCACCCACCACACACGGCTTGAAACATGTGACTGTAGAACTCGTTGTCGTCGACGCGCATGCCGGCATCGACGTAGTTTTGTTCGCAGGTGATCGTGCAGTTCGTTGGCTGGCCAAGGCATTCGCCCCACATCATGGCGTTGACGCGCGGTAGTTGGTCATCGAACAAGCTGGCCCGGAGGTTACTCCAACTGTTGAAGCCATGGGTGATGTTGAACTGTGCCTGAATGTTGCCGCAGTAGCCCGAGGTGCTGATGTCCTTGTTGTCGCCCGTGTAGCCCTGGTCGCCGAAGAAATAACTGGGGACACCCTTCACGTCATCCAACTGAATCCCGTCGCACTTGCTCTGATCCACGAACCAGCGGACAGCGCGGATGAGCATCCCGTTGACGTCTTCCGGAACCGGCTGGCCATGGCCGTCGAATGGGCTGAAGTTGTAGCCATTCTCATCGGTCGCGACGATCACGTTCGTATCGGGATAAAGCTCGGGATTGTTCGGCTGCCGGATGCCGTACCACTTGGGATACGTATCGCCCTCGGCCGGACCGAAGCTGCCATTCGGATTCTCCTGGGCGATATCGATGCCGAACGCGTTGAGATACAAATCCTGCCACTCGTCGTTGTAGTTCTCATTCGCCGAGGGCAATGTGCTGTAGCTGGGCGGGTTGGTGGAGTTCACGATCAGATGGAAGTCTTCGGGGACGAAGCCGGGTTGGGTGTTGCTGAGCGTGCTGGGAGGCGTGTCCGGGAGCGCCCCGCCATTCTGGTTCATCACGTTGGAAAAGTACACGCGCAGGCCGAAGCGGTGCGCCACGGTCACCACGTTCAGCAGATCGTTCGCCGTGCCGTAGAGCGTGGCGGCCGAGGTGCCGTAATCGAAACGATTGACCGTGTCATAGCCCACCGAATTCGTCTCACCAGCGATGAACGGTGGCGGCAGCCACAACGCGGTATACCCCGCTTCCGCCACTTCGGGCATGCGCGTGGCGATCTCGTTCCAACTGGTGTTGAAATACTGGAGAATGGCTTCCGCGCGCGCCTGGCTTGCGCACGCCAACCCCAACAAGATGGCTACGACCACACTTTTTCGATTCATCGTTCGTCCTTTCCCCCTCTCTGAGGGCTCAGTACGGCGAAAATCACCGCGCCTGCTACCTTGTTACATTGCCACATTTCCTTACGGACCGACCTCCGCGTGGGAGAACCCGGACGAGGTGACCGTTACGCAGTTTCCCACAGCCGACAAGATCATGGATAAACATTCAGCGAATTAAAGTACAGGTTGTACGGGGTGTTCGCACCGGCATTAATGTCGAACAGGCTGATGCTGTCGACGCTGCTGCCGGAAGTTCCCGCGAGCGTGCCGCTCATGGTCGCATTCGTGGTGCCGCTGGCGTTGTCGATGATCGTCAGCGTGTAAGCGTCGTTTGTTCCCAAAGCGAAGACCAGATGTTGACCCGTGCCGGTGAAACCCACGCCTGTGCTGCGTGCGCCGCCCGAGTCGACCACCGTGTAGTCGCTCCCACCGCCGACGAAATAATACTGCAGACGCGCGCCTGCGGCGTAGTTTGTCGTACTGCCGGTGACGTTGCCGTGGCGCAGGGTAAACCCGTCGATGCCGCCGGTGTTGATATAGCCGTTCCGCATATCAATCTTGAGCGTGCCGCCGACCGGGACCGAACTGGCGAACGCCCGATATGCCACCGACGTGTTTCCGCTGTTGGCGTACATGGCCCACGACTCGCCGCTCGTGTCGATCCCCGGCGACGCACCGGCCGCGTTGTTCGTCGAAGAACCGACGAAGAACCCGTTGCTGTTAATGCCCGCGATGCTCGTCGCCAGCGTCCACGCACCCAAACCAAACCCACCGTTGCTGCCGTTGGTCCAACTACCGCTGTAAGCAGGCTGTGCGGCGTTGTCGAAAGCCTGGGTGGTCACCAGCCCGGTCACATTCGTCAACGCGATACGATAATAGCGTGAAGGTGAGTTTGTCGCGCCGCCGATATCAAGATAATTGGTCGACACCGACTCTGGCTCGCTGCCAGGAATAATGATTGGCGGGCCAATGGGCAGGAAGTTGGCCGCGTAGCTGCCGCCGGCTCCGCCATCGGTCGCCTGCACCACGTTGGTCGAGCCTTCGGGGGCGACCCAGGTCAGCAGCACGTTGCTGCCCTGTATCGCGATTCCCGTCATCTGGAAGGCGAGCGTTGTCGCGCAGGCCGGAGCACTTTGCGCCGAGGAACCCACCGAGTTTGTTGCCGCGATGGTGTAGCAATACTGGGTGTTCATTTGCAACTCGACGTCGCTGAATGAGGTGGCCGCCGTTGACCCGACCGGCAAGCCGTTACGGTCCACGACATAGCCGGTGGCACCGGATGACGCCGACCAGCTCACATTGATCTGGCTGAGACCCGCAGTCGTCGCCACGATGTTCGTGGGAGTCGTCGGAGCCTGTGGCGGAGCGCTGGCGACCGCGAACTTGTAGTCCGCGCCGCTATTGTTGTCCCAGGTGCCATTGCCGTTGTTGGCGTCGCAATCCATCTGGGTCGCGGTGCTGGAAACGGTCACCGTATAGACCCACGTGTTGGAGACGGCGGTCATGGCTGCATCCGGGGAGACGACGGTGGCCCAGCTGTTCCAGCCAAGATGGAGGTAGACCGGACTGGCGTTGGTTAATGGGCCGCCAGCGGGGTAATACGTAATTGTGGCGACGTCGCCTACAACCGGAGGCGCAGGCGAGACGCAGAACCGTCCGATGCACTCGTTTCCGCCGCCGGTGCTTGCCGGTGTAGTGGCGCAGGCCGACGATGAGAACGCCGATGTGCCCGCACTGTTGCTGGCGGAAACGGAATAGCAATACAGCGTGTTCGACACCAAGCTGCTGTCAAGGTAGGAGGTTGTTGACACGGTAGCGACAGGGGTGCCGCCGCGTTCCACAATGTAGGCAGCGGCACCGGTGGAGGCCGACCAAGTGACATTGATTTCATTGGTGGCCTCGGCAATTGCCACGACGTTGGTCGGGGTAGACGGTGCCGGAGCGGTTGGTGTGGTCGCGCAGGCCGGCGTGCTCGGCGCTGAGTTGCCGCCCGAGTTCACGCCGACGATCGTATAACAGTACTCGGTGTTTGGAGCGACGGTCAGATCGTCGTAGGACGTAGTCGCGGTTGTGGCCAATTGCGATCCGCTGCGGTATACCGCGTAGCTGGTGGCGTTCGATGATGCCGACCAGCTCAGGTCGATTTCAGTCGCGCTCGCCGCCGTGGCAACGACGTTTGTCGGGGTGTTCGGCGGTGTCGGCACCGGGCCGGTCGTGACCGCGAACTTGTAGTCCGAGCCATTATTGTTGTCCCAGGTACCGCTGCAATTGTTAGCGTCACAATCCAATTGGGTGGCATTGGTGGGAACGGTCGTTACGTACGTCCAATCGTTGGAGGCGGAGTTGAATGTCATCGAAGCATCCGGCGAAACCACTGTGCCCCAGTCGTTCCAACCCAGATGGAGGCAAATCTGACTCGCGTTGGTAAGCGGGCCACCAGCCGCGCTGTAGGTGATTGTCACCGGATTGCCCGCCACGGGAGTCGTCGGCGAAACACAGAACCGCCCATCACAACCCGTGGCTCCTCCGCCAGTGCCGCCACCACTGCCGCCAGTCGGCATTGGGGCGACATAGACGTGTTGGATCGGTGAGTTGTACGTATTGCCATAGCTGTCGGTCGCGCTCACATAGTAGTCGACGTACGTATTGGTGAGTCCGGTAACCTTCGCGTAGTAGTAATCGGCAATATACTTCGGCGGCAGGACGGTGCTCTGTGGCGCCACGGATCGGTCTGTCATGGAAAGACCGACCCACAGGCCGGTATTCGGGCCGCCCGCATAGGTCTTGAACTCGTCCTGGGTCGGTGGATTGCTGCTGCCGTTGGAGCGGTAGAGCAGGGTCACGTTGGTGATGCCCGAGACATCATACGCGTAGGTCCACACCCAGAAATCCGTGTTTGTGGGGATGTACTGTTTGTACGAGTACTCCACGCCGAAATTGGTCGTGCCCGGATTGTAAGGATAACGTTGCGGAATGAATACGGTTGGCGGTGTCGTGTCCAGTGACGGATTGGCGGCCAGAATGGAATCGACGTTGCGCACCGCGTTCGATTGCGCGAGCACGGGACGCCAGCATTCATCCGCAGTGCAGCCGTAATACACGAAGCCGCTGTCCAGACCGGCGAGATAGTAATGCCAGCCCAGCTCGACCGCCGAGGGTGTCCCGCCGTAGCTGCCCGGATCGCGAATCTGGTCGATGCGATTTGTGTAGCCATTGAGCGTGTTCTCGATCTGCTGGGCGGTCTTGACGCGGTTTTCCGTGGCCGTGATGACGCGCCACACGTCGGCCTTGGAACTTACGCCGACGCTGGGATCGACGACGTTGGGGCTGGAATTCAAGATACTGGGTGGCCAGTGCCAGTTGACATAGATCGGCGAGCCAAAATCGCCCGCTGCGTTTACCCAACCGCCGTCCTCGACGTGGACAATATCATTGGTGCTCGGGGGAAACTCCGAGAGGAATTCCTCGACCGTGGACGGTTCATAGCCGTCACTGGCCGCCTCTTGGGCAAATTGGGGAACCCACGTGTTGTAATACGTATATCCACCGCCCCATGCATTGTCCCCGTCGTGGGCAAGCAGCAGGAACGACGGTTTGCTGGGATTGTTTGCTGCGGCAATGGGGCTGATCAAGCTCAGGTCCCACGTGCTATAGCTGTCATCCCAGCTAAGCGCCTCGTCGGCCGGGACCACAATGATCGTCGAGGCATCTCCCGTGGTGGGATCGACATATCGTGCATAATGCATCTGATAAGCGAACGGCGCTGTGGCCGTAGGCGAACAACCGACGGAAATGCTTCGGGTGGTGTAGCTGCTGGTTCCTTGTACCGGGTTGATCTGGTCCGCGAGGTTCGGAATGTCGCAATTCTCGCCGCCCGATCCCAACACCATCACCTGCGGGAAATCGGCGCAGGAACGGGTCAGGTGGTTATTGCCGACGACGCTCCAGGCGATGCCGAGTTTTTGAAGGGTTGGGATGATGCGCTCGCTGAAACATGTCTCCGCGGGGAAGTAACCGCGAGAGATCAAATTGGTTGCGCCAGACCCCCAGAAGATCTGTTGTTGACGCTGATGGATGAGAATATCCATCTCCAAGGTTTCATCACTGACGAACGGGGCGATGCAATGGTGGTAGGTGAAATTGGTCAGGTCCAGGCGCGTCTTGCCGTTGGTGGTGGTCCAAGTGTGCGCCTGCTGGTCTCCCGAATACCAAGTTGTGCTGTAACCCATGGACGGATCGCCCTCGGCCAGACTCTGGACGTTCTCCATCAACGCGCCGGAGTAGTTCACTTGTGCGCCTGAGTTGGCGTAGGAATTCAGGTCTTGGAGGACTGTGTTGGGCTCGCCTTGATAGGCGTTGAGGCGGTCCGCTTCGCCGAACACGCTCGACAAACTCGTATCACTCGGATGGCCGAAACCGCTGTTGTCCAACTGAAGTGTGTCCCATGCGTTTTGATAGTGGTCGACGGTAGAGGCGAGCCCCAAAGTCGGATGATTTTCTGGCGCGCGATCCGGCCAATAAATCGGCTGGTGCAGGTGCCAGAGCCAACTGGTATGGACGCTCGTGTTGGCCGAGGCGAACAGGGAAGTGATCTGGAGTACCGTCGACAACCAGACCAAGGTGCGACACATTGGGTTGCGCATAGTTCTGAGTCCCGTCTCGGGGTTCATCCGCAGTCGTAAACCGCTTTACTCAATTAACCAAAAAAATCCGCATCGGCTTTCGTTACTTCTACTTCCTTGCCTGTGCGTTAGCACCAGAATAGTAACGAGCGGCGACCATTGCAAGCATAATCTGCTTATCTGACGCACTTTTTGAACGCGATCACGGCCTGCCCGGGAGCGAACCGATCAGCACTTTCGCCATCTGTTCGGCCACCCGGGATGGCTCTGGTTTCGGAATTCCAGCCTTTTTGGTGTGCCCTTGTGCGACCATGGCACCAAGCGCCGCTCCCAGCGCCTTCGGATCACCGCAGTCTACCACTTCTCCCTCTGCGCCGTAATGCCGGTGCGAGATGACCCGACACCCTGCCGCCAGCGCTTCGGCAATCGTCAGCCCATAGCTTTCATGACGCGATGGAGAGACAAAGATGTCGGCCCGTTGCAATAGCGCGGCCCTTTCTGGGCCAATCACGTGGCCCGTAAATTCCACGCGCGTGGTGGTGACCTTCTCGGCGAGGCGACGCAATTTCCGTTCGTACGCGCGTCCTTTCATGTACGCCGCCCCGCCACAGATAAATACACGGAACTTCTTCCCTCGCGGGTCGACGCAGGGCAGGGCGGCCAACAGTCGCTCAATCCCTTTTTCGGGCGAGAGCCGGCTTAATGTAATAATGACAACCTCATCGTCAGCGACACTGTAGCGGCGGTCTATGACCGCCGAGGTCGAGGTGTCTTGTACGGAGACATCGCCCCACGGCAACACGACAATCTTCTCCGTCGAGCACAACGGGTAACACCGCAGAATCATCTCTCGCATTGGCGGTGACGGCACGACGATCCGCGCACTGTGCCGCACACATTGATATTGTTTCTCGAACACCAGGCGCAAAACATCCGGCATTGCGCCGAACCAACGAAATCGCGCCGCCGTTTCCGGGCGGATCAGTCCGCGCAGGTAAAACCGTGTAAAGTACTCGACGACGTCGACGTGAAAGATCGTCACGATCCGATAGCCGCTCTCGCCCAGCGCGCCAAAGTCCGGGCCCTCGCTGATATCGTTGCTCAGGACGACGCACCGCTGCGGATCGCGCTTGAGGATTTCAACGGTTGCTGCACGCTCGAACTCCCGACAAAACCGCGCATATTGCAATTCGCTGAGTTGCGCCAGTGGTTTGGGAAGGTGTAGCCCCAGCGATCTCGGACTCAGGACGGTGAGCGCGAATGGTTGATGTTCGCGCCAGTCGCGAATGAAATAATCCGCGACCGCTTTCCCGCCTCCGAGAGGTTCCGTGTCGGGAAATTCCGCATGCGCCGCGGAGTAGAGTACCTCAAGATTCACAACGAGTGTTCTGCTACGTCAGTAGCGTTTGGGTTAAACGGCTTCCACTACGGCTGGGGGAACTTCTTGTTAAGAAACCGGCCGTTCTTCTGGATCAGGTCGCCGTCCACGTACAATTCGCCACCTTTGCGCAAGTCGCAGACCATGTCCCAGTGCAGGCCGCTGCGGTTCCTGTTGCCGGTCTCGCTGTACCCCGCGCCCAGGGCGAGATGGATCGTGCCGCCGATCTTTTCGTCGAATAACGTGTTCTTCGTGTAGCGTTTCACGCTGTAGTTGGTGCCAATCGCTCCCTCGCCGAGGTAACACGACCCGCTGTCCATATTGATCATCGCCCGCAGGAAGTCCTGGCCCTTGTCCGCCTCGGCTTTCGCCACTTTCCCGTGCTCGAAGGTCAACCGCGCCCCGTGCACTTCGCGCCCGCCGTGGACCGCCGGGAAACTGAATTTCACGTGTCCCTCGACGCTGGTCTCGACGGGGCCCGTGAACACTTCGCCATCGGGAAAATTGTAATGGCCGTCGCAGTTGATCCACGTGCGGCCCTTGCACGAGTAGCGGATGTCGGTGTCCTCCGCGACGATGCGGACCTCGCGCGACTTGTTGAGGAAATCAGTCAGCGACTGCTGCTCCTTGGAAATCCGCTTCCACGCGGCGATAGGATCACGCGCATCGAGGTGGCCCGCACCGAAGACGAACTCCTCGTACTCGGTCAACGACATCTCGGCATCCTGCGCACTGGCGTTGCACGGCCATTGGGTCCCGACCCATTTCAGCGCGCCGCTGGCGCTGCGGTCCATGAAGATCTTGTTGAGCGGTTTGCGCGCGGAGGACGCCGCAGCCATGCGCTTCGGGTCCACGTTGCTGAGGGCCTTCGTGTTCTCTTCCCCCCAGAAACTGATCAGCGCGTCCACATGGCGCAGCTTGAACTTGGCAAACGGCGAGACCCATTTCAGTTGATCCTGGTTGGCTTCGGTCATGAACACTTCGGCCAAACCGTCGATGCGCAGGTCGGTGATCACAAACGCGCCACGACTTAGCGCAGCCCGGTAACATTCCCGAATCAACGGGGCCGCACAAGCGTCGCCCTGGACGGCGACGATGTCGCGAGGCTTCAACGCCACGGAGTATTCGGTCAGCAACCACGCCAGCTTTTCCAAACGGGGATCTTTCATAATGGTATTTAGATTCTTCAGATTGCGTAAGTTGAAAGGTGTATGTACTTGCCGTAACACAAAAGAAGCGTTGGGGCAAGATGTTAGGGGTGTTTTCACGGCACGCGACGTGCTTGTTTTTATTGGTAGATGGCAACAGTCTGGGGGACTACGTAAGTGTATTTGCAGCACTATAATCTGCGGGAGGCGCCGTTCAATATCACGCCTGATCCGCGCTTTTTGTTTTTCAGCGCGAAGCATCAGGAGGCGTTCAATCATCTCCTCTTCGGCATCCGCGAACGCAAGGGCTTCATCGAACTGACCGGTGAAGTCGGCGCGGGCAAGACCACCATTTGCCGCAAGCTGCTCGAGGAACTCGGGTCGAACTACAAGACCGCGCTGATCCTCAATCCGTGTCTGACGGGTCACCAACTCATCAAGACCATCGCCCAGGAATTTGGCCTCAAGGTGCGCGGCATCGACCGCGTGGCCTATCTTCACGCGCTGAACGAGTTCGTGCTCGCCGAGGTCAATCACGGCAACGACGTGGTGCTGGTCATCGACGAAGCCCAGGACCTGAGCGACGAACTCTTGGAACAGGTGCGGTTGCTCTCCAATCTCGAGACCGACCGCCAGAAGCTCATGCAGATCGTCCTGATGGGGCAACCCGAATTGCGCGAGAAACTCCTGCAGCCGGCGCTGCGCCAACTCCGCCAGCGCATCACCGTCCGGTATCATCTCAGGCCGCTCGACTTGAACGAGACCGCGGGTTACGTCAACCATCGCCTCAAACTCGCCGGCGCCAACGGTCGCCCGCGCTTCGACGAGGGAGCGATCCGTCTCGTTTACAAATACTCGCAGGGCGTCCCGCGTCTCATCAATACCGTCTGCGACAAGACGTTGTTGGCGGGGTTCGTCGGCCAGATCGATGTGATGACGCGTCAAGAGGTCAACCTCGCCATCGAGGAGTTGGAGGGCGTGCCCGCGTGAGCCTGATCAACGAGGCATTGAAGCGCACGCGCGATGCGGCGTACCAATCCGCCCAGACGTCGCCACCCGTGGCGGCTGAGTATCGCGTAGAACGCGAAACCAAAGCGCGCGGATCGAAGCCAGTGTTCCTGGTCATGGGAGTAATCGGCGCCGCGGCACTCGCGGGCGTCATCGTTCTCACCTTGTGGATTGTCCCGCGCATCCAGAGCGTGAAGGACGGCCTCATCCCCGGCAGAAGCTTGTCGATTGCCGAAACGAAGTTGTCGGCTCCGGCAACGCATCCTACACCGACGCCAGAAGTGTCGCCAAAAACAGAAGTGGCTTCGCCGTCGCCGCCCCAACCGCCGGTTGCCACGCCGCCCTCCGACACGAAGGGAGCCGAGGACCAGATTGTCACCAAGGTCATGGAGCGGATCAAAGCCGAGCCACCGGCCGCCCCGAGTACTCCGCAGCTTGTCCTTCAAGGAATCACCTACGCCGCCGACAACCGCGACGCGATGATCAACGGCGTGACGGTACACGAAGGCGAAGAGATCGACGGAGCGCGCGTGGTGACGATTGAAAACCGCCGCGTCACGCTCACTCTCAACGGCCACGAAATTATCCTCCGCCTGCCGTAGTCCGTGACGGCACCGCGCGTTGGCCGCGCTCATTTTTCGTGCAACCCTCGCATTGCTTCCCTATATTTACCGCCGATGAAACTCTTCCATTGGGGCCTGTTGCTGCGGTACATGGTGTACGGCGTGTTACCGCTGGTGGTGGGCTTCATTTTGGTGGAGCGCCGCGTGGGCGAAGGCGCGGCGGGAGTATTCTTTGTGATATTGGCGTTGGTGCTGCCGTTCGTGGCCGTCGGCTGGCTCGGCTGGCAGCACTTTCGACATCGGAATCAGAAATAGATTGTGGAGGAAGATCGAGGACCATGGGCCAGATAGCGACGAGCGTCAGTTACAGTTTCACGATGCGCCTCCGTCTCGTGAATACCACCGGAATGTTTGCGAAGATTCTGCACGTCATCGCCCGTCAACAGGGTGACCCGGGCGCGGTAGACGTGGTGCGCGCGGAGCGGCAGTTCAAGGTGCGTGACCTGACCGTCAGCGCCCGCGACGACGAGCACGCCCACAAGATTATCGACGCGATCAAACGAATCAAGGGCGTCACCGTGATCAATGTGTCCGATCGCGTGTTCCTGATGCATCTGGGCGGTAAGATTCGCATCCAGAACAAAATCCCGCTGACCACGCGCGATGCGCTGTCGATGGCTTACACGCCGGGTGTCGCGCGGGTTTGCCTCGCCATTGCCGAAGACAAACGCAAGGCCAGCACGCTCACGATCAAACACAACGCCGTGGCGGTGGTCAGCGACGGGTCCGCCGTGCTCGGTCTCGGCAATATCGGCCCCGAAGCCGCCATGCCCGTCATGGAAGGCAAGGCGATGTTGTTCAAGGAATTTGGGGACATCGACGCCTACCCGATCTGCCTGCAAACGCAGGACACGGAGGAAATCATCAAGGCCGTGAAATGGATTTCCACCGGGTTCGGCGGCATCAACCTCGAAGACATCAGCGCGCCGCGTTGTTTCGAGATCGAGGACCGCCTCAAGGAGGAACTCGATATTCCCGTGTTTCACGATGACCAACATGGCACGGCGGTCGTCGTCCTCGCCGCGGCGCTGAACGCGTTGAAACTCCTCAAGAAGAAGATGAGCGAGATCAAGATTCTCATCGTTGGGGCCGGTGCGGCCGGAGTCGCGGTCACGAAGATGTTGCAGGCGGCCGGCGCCCACCACGTCATCTGCTGCGACCGCAAGGGGATCATCTGCCGCAAACGCCTTCCTGATCTCGATTTCAGCAAGACCTGGCTGGCCGAGCATACCAACGCGCGTAACGTGACCGGCTCCATCGAGGATGCCGCCCGTGGTGCGCACCTGTTCATCGGCGTCAGCGGTCCCGGCGTGTTCACGGTCAAGGCCCTCAAGAAAATGGCGAAAGGGCCGGTCGTGTTCGCCCTCGCCAACCCGACGCCCGAAATCATGCCCGAGGACGCCGAGCCTTACGCGCGCATCATCGCCACGGGCCGCAGTGATTACCCAAACCAGATCAACAACGTCCTCGCGTTCCCCGGCATCTTCCGCGGCGCGCTCGACGCCCGCGCCACGGCTATCACCGAAGCGATGAAGCTCGCCGCGGCCAAAGCCATCGCGGGGTGCATCACCTCCGACGAACTCAGCGAGGAATACATCATCCCCAGTGTGTTCAACAAGCAGGTTGTCCGTCGCGTCGCCCGCGCCGTCGAACAAGCCGCCTATGCCGGCAACGTCGGGAAGAGGCCGAGGGCGTAGTAGCAACTGTCTTTTCATGTGGGTTGGAATTGTGGATTTTTGAGCAGTTGGTTGAGCAGGATGATCAGCTTGCGCATCACGGCGACGAGGGCCACTTTGGGTGCTTTGCCGGCCGCGATCAGGCGCTGGTAGAACACCTTGAACTGCGGGTTGGCAAACGCCGCTACCAGCGCCGCCATGTACAAGGCGGCTCGCGCTGCCGCTCGACCGCCGGCGATGAGGCGGTGGCCACGCCGCAAGCCACTGTCCCGATTCAGCGGCGCCACCCCGACCAAGGCGGCTACCTGGCGGCGATTGAGCGTGCCGAGTTCGGGCACGGTGGCCAGCAGCGTGATGGCGGTGATCGGCCCGACGCCCCGGACGGCGCGGAGGCACTGAACTTTCTCGTGCAATTCGCTCGTGGTGTGGGTCAACTCGTCGAGCCATTGGTCGACCTGGGCGATCTGGCGCTCCAAACTGCGCAGGTGTGCCCGCAGTTGGCGACGCACGGCGGGATGTTGGAGATGCTCCAGGCGGTTGTGCTCCGCCCGGTGGAGTCCCCGCAACTGCGTGCGCCGAGCCACCAACTCCGCCAACTGCTGCTGAACCGCCGAGCGCGGCGGTGTGGGCGGCGGTTGCAGGCGTTGACCGAACTGGGCCAGCATGTAGGCGTCGAGTCGATCGGTTTTGGCCAGTCGGCCCTGGGCGCGAGCGAAGTCCCGGGCGTGGCGGGGGTTGACCACGCTGACCGGGATCTGGGCCTGCTGCAACGCGGCCACGACACGGCGTTCATAACCACCGGTCGCTTCGCAAACGACGTGGCGGGCGGGCCACTGCTGCAACCAACTCACCAACGCCGCATGAGCCAGCGGTCGGTTAGCGAAACGGCGAGAGACCGGGTGTGGTTGATCCAACGCACACACATCGAGATGGGCTTTGGCAATATCCAGACCGACATGGACAACAGGCTGTGACATGGTTAGACTCCTCCTTGGCATACGAGCTGGTCGGAAGGCAACTCCGCACCGCTCTGGCAACTGTTCGAGTACAGGACCAAAGTCTGCCGACGGACCCTGCTACCAACGAACGCGCCCATGGCGGTTCGAGGGCGGGAACGATCACGTCGGCGTTGCGCTCGTGGGGGGCATGCCCCCCACGAGCGGCCCTGTGGCCGAAGTTCATTCCTCAGCCACACGGAAACATTACCAGAAAACGCAGATACAAGGGCGGGCATCTTGCCAGCCATCGTCGATAGGCAGCACGGCGCTTGAGCTGCAGGGCTGGTTTTGCCTTGCTTCGACAGCACTGGGAAGGTAGCATAAACACAGAGCTTGGTTTCACCCCCAAGTGATTTGCGGCCACCGGCGGCTGAGAGGTGAGTCATGCACCAAATGCGACGCGGTCGTCTGATGGCGGGATTTCTCATCTGGATCGCGCTGGGCTCCCGACCCTCCGAGGCACAGTACACCGCCAACTTCCAGACCAACATCATCAGCGGCGTGACCAGCAATTGGTCCGGCGACTACTCCGTTGGGTTCGCAGCTGACGTGCTGCTGATCCGCAATGGGGGCCGTCTCAATAATGGCGGTGGTAACGTGGGTATTAGCTACGGCAACAGCAACAACATGGTGCTTGTCAGCGACCCCGGCTCGATTTGGAGCAACTCCAGCAGTCTGATCATCGGTGAGGAGGGCGGTGGCAACACTCTGGTGATCAGTAACGGAGGTCACGTTGTCAGCCTTGCCGAATCGGGCATCGGCTGGGATTTTGGCGGCACCAACACGGTGCTCGTCATAGGGACAGGCTCGGTCTGGAGCGACCCCGGTGGTGTCGTGATTGGCGACTACGGTCGAGGCAACCGTCTGGTGATCAGTGACGGTGGTCAGGTCCTCGGCGGTTTCGCGCAGGTAGGGCTGGCCGCCCCGAGCAACACTGTTGTGGTCTCTGGCCCGGGCTCGGTGTTCAGCAACAGCGCCTTTAGCGGGGGTAGCTTGATAATCAGTAATGCAGCTCAAGTTGTCAGCGGAAGGGGGACGGTAAGTAGCGCGCTGGTCACCGGTGCCGGCTCGGTCTGGAACATCTCGACGGAGTTGTCCTTCTCTTACTACGCTGGCTTGGTGATTAGCAATGGGGGCTTGGTGGTTGACGGCAGCACTATCATGGGCAGCGGCGACGTTACTGACAGCAATAACACTGTCCGTGTCGTAAATGGAGGGACATGGCAGAGCGGTGTTTTGTATGTGGGAGACGGGGGCTCAAGCAATTCGGTGACGATTTCAGGCGGCTCGCTTTCCGCCACGAACCTGATCGTTGGGTTTGCCTCGACCCTCTGCAACAACGTGGTCGAGTTGGATAGTGGGAGCGTGACTGTCACCAACAGCGGCACAGGTGTTCTGGAGGTGCGCAACGGGCAGTTGATTCTTAGCGGCGGTCTCCTGCAGGCCGACACGCTGGTAATCACGAATAGCTGCGCGCAGTTCATTCACACCGGCGGTGCGCTGATCGTTGGGAACGTGATTCTCAACCCGAACACGTTTCGCATCGTGTCCGTCGCTCGGCAAAGCAACGACATGCTGGTCACGTGGATGATGGGGCCGGGCGCAACCAACACGTTGCAAGCCACGGCGGGGGATGGAGCCGGCGGTTACAGCACCAACGGCTTTACCGACATCTTCGTCGTGACGAACAACACGACCGTGGGCACCGTCACCAATTACCTCGATCTCGGCGCGGCCACGAATACGCCCGCGCGCTACTACCGCGCGCGGTTTATCCCGTAGGGGCAGGTCCCCGTCTGGCCGGGGATTGTCGCCGCGAATCTCATTCGCGGGCTCTTTCTAACGCCGCGAAAATGTTTTACGGCTACAAGCACATGCCGGGCAAGACAGGGATCTCCGGCAATTCTGGCGCGATTCCTGCATCTGGGACACCCCGATGAAACGTCTACTCGTCGTTGATGACGACCCTTCGATACTTGAAACCCTCGTCGACGTCTTGACGGCCAAGGGGTATGAAGTCCTTACCGCCGATCAGGCCGACGGAGCCCTCAGCCTCCTTCGCCGCCAGGCTTTCGACCTCGTGCTGTTGGACTATCAAATGCCCGGCAAGAATGGTTTCGAGTTATACCGCGAACTCGGCGCGACGCAGGAGGTCCCCGTGCTCTTCGTCAGCGGCTGTTCGGGCGCGTTCTCGCCCGCGACGCCGGGGTTTGCCGATCTTTGGACCGGGCAATTCTCGCTCGGGCGCACGGACATCCTCTACAAACCATTTAGCCTCTCCTCGTTGTTTGAGAAGGTCGAAGCGCTCATCGGCGTCGAGGCGCCAGCAGATGGAATTCGATAGAAAAGTTGACCTCGACATCAACTGTCGCGTGCGACGCATATTGGTCCGCCACTGGATCGATCTGGGCAAAATTACCGCGCGTACCGCGCGGTGCGTCGTAACGCTCAGCGGTTCGATCATGCGGCTGCCCCACATCAACCCGGAAGCCGATGCCGCCACGCCGGCCAGCATCTTGGAGGAAATCCGGCGGATCCCGGATGTGCGACGCCTCCAGGTACACCTCGACAACTGGAACGGGCAGTCCATCGACAACCAGGCTGCGGGGCTCACGTAACGTGTTCGCGCTGGAGCGCCGACGCACTCCTCGATTCGTGTCGCCCGTTCATGGCCCGAGCCGGATTTGGCCGTCGGCCTGGCTGCGGTGGGGCGTCAGGTGCCGTGCCTGGCGAGGAGGGGCCTCGACCACAGAGGAAATGCGTGACCGTTCACTGTCGAGGTGGAGCGCTCGTTGTGCTTCTTCGCGGGCTACGGCTGCTTCTTCCGTAAGATACCGCGCGACCAATTCGCGCAAACGGGCCAATGCGATGGAATGCGTCTGACGCGTCTGGGCGTACAGCCAATCCGAGAAACGCATAAACTCCTGAAACGCGGAGCCGATTTGCCAGAGCAGGGGAGTTGTCTCGACGAAATTGCCGCTGTTGGCGATCAAATCCCAGTAACGCGCGAACCGACGCAGGCGCTGCATCGTGAAGAAATCGATAAGCCTGGTCTGGAGGATTTCGTACGGCGGATGCGGACTGTAAACCATGGCCCATTCGCGGTCGTGACGGATAATCGGCGTGCCACGCAGCCGTTTCAGCAAGCCGACCTGTATTTCCTGCGGGCCTAGCGCGACCAATCGGTCGAATCCCGCCGCGAAACTTGCAACGTCCTCGCCCGGCAAGCCGACGATCAAATCCGCGTGGACGTGGACGCCGGTCTCCTCGCGCAACCAGCGCAAATTCTCCTCGGCCTTCGCGTTGTCCTGTCGCCGGCTGATGAGCTTGGCGACCTCCTCGTTGAACGTTTGGATGCCGACCTCGAACTGGAGCGCGCCGGGTGGAAATTCCCGGATGAGCTCGCGCAACGCCTGTGGCAGGCGGTCGGGAATCATCTCGAAATGCACGAACAGCCCGGGCTGATATCGTTCGAGAAAGAACCGCAGGATGGCCGAGCTGATCTTCAGATTCAGGTTGAATGTGCGATCAACGAACTTGAACTGGCGCACACCGCGGTCGAGCAGGCGTTGCATCGCCGTCAGAAACGGCTCCAGCGGCGCATTGCGCACGGGCACATCGATCGACGAGAGGCAAAACTCGCATTCAAACGGGCAGCCGCGCGAAGCCTCCACGTAAATGACACGGTGCGCGATGTCGGTGTCCGTATAGAGATTGTATGGCAGCACCAACCGGTCGAAGTCGGGCGGGGGAGCGGGAATCATGTGAGGACGTGAGGAAGAGGGTGCAGCAGGCGACTGCAGAATGTCGCGGCACAACTCCACAAACGCGAGGTCGCCCTCGCCCGTGATAACGTGGTCGGCCAGCCGGACAATCTCTTGCTGGTCGCACTCGTAGCTGACCTCGGGCCCGCCGATGATGACAGTCAATTCCGGCCGCAAGCGTTTCAGGTCGGCCACCACTGGCAACGATTGCGTCACATTCCAGATGTACACGCCGAGGCCGACGATCTTCGGTTCGTGGCGCAGGATCGCCTCGACGACATCGACGGGACGCTGGTTGACATCGAACTCGAGAATCCGCGCGCGCGGTTGCAGCTCGCCCAGGTTGGCCATCAAATACCGCAACCCGAACGCACAATGCGCGTACCTGGCGTTCAGCGTGGTGAGGATAATATCCGCCATTCCGAGGGCGTATTATCGCACACCAAGCGCCCCGCGGAAAGGGCGGATTCGACAGTGTCGTACTCGGTCGGGACGCGCCTGCCGCGCGTCTTCCAGCGGTCAGCCGATCGTCCCTGCCGCGTCGGTTGGAATGATACGACCGGTCTTCGCCCGGCTATTTGTTGGCCAGGGGAATGAACCGGAATTTCTGCCCGCCCACGCTGGCCTCGAACATCAGGCCGCTTTTGGCAATGGTGAATACGAGCACGCCGTTCTTGTACTTTGCGTCGGCGGACGCGCTCTCGGCGGCCGCCACGGCGTTGACCCCCGCGCTCATGGCCCATTCATTGGTCTTCAAACCGTTCAACGCGTCCTTCGTCTCGAAGAAAATCACTTCGGAGTATTCCTGCCCGCCCAACTGTGCGCCGATCGTAAACTGCGACATCCGGCACGTGCCGATCAGCCGGCCTTGTTCGTAGACCTGGCCGTCGCCCGCCGCCGCGCCGATACCGACCGCGCCCTTGCCCACGCTGGGCAGGACCGCATAGCCATAGGCGGTGTCGAACAGCTTGGCGACGTTCGTGCTGTCAGTTTTAAAGAGCTGGATGGCATCCTTGACGTGGTCATCCAGTGTTCTTTCCCCGGCGCTCAGTGGTGGACAAATCCCCGCCAACACCAACGCGACAATGATACTGCTGAACTTCAATACTCTCATCGTTCCTCCTCCTTGTAGATTGCTGCCATCAGAAAGCAATCTACCCGTCAGTGTACACGGGCCGGCGGCAAAAGGCAAAGCCTTAGATACGGTCATTTCTGCGCTTGCGCACGGCGCGTGTTCTGCTGCATACTGACGGCTCACACATTGATGGCACCGAACAGACCTCAGACAGAGGAGAGACCAATGAAAGTCAAGAATTTGTTCCACACCGCAGTCGTGTCCGCGTTGATGCTTGCCGCGACATTCAGCGCCCGCGCTTGGGATGGCACCGGCCACATGCTCGTCGGGCAGATCGCCTACAACCGGCTCAACGACAAGGCCAAGGCCCGCGTCAGCGAGCTGGCCGCCCAAATCCAGAAGGACGGCGTGCCCTACAACGCCGTCAATATCTGCTGCTGGGCCGACGACATCAAAGCCCGAGATGCCGACACGCCGTTCCGCGGGTGGTACCGGACGTGGCACTACATCGACATCGGGTGCGCCACGAACGACCCGGATGTGTTGTCGAATCCTGCCCCGCTGTCGAAGACCAACGGCGATGTCGTCGTCGCACTGCCGTATTGCGTGAACCTGATCAAGACCAAACAGTTCAACCCGCTGGTGCCCAATGAATCCGTCGCCATGGCCCTAGCCATGCATTTCGTCGGCGATATCCATCAACCCCTCCACACCACCGGCCGCTACAATCCCAACCCGAATCCGCCGCCGGGCGAATACAAGAACGACGCCGGCGGCAACGGCCTCGGCCTCGCCAACTTCGTCGATACACCCTGGCCGCCCAACCTCCACACGTTCTGGGACGAAGCCTACCGCCGCTACTACGAAGCCGGCGTTGTTCACGCCATGCCTCGCTTGAACGAAGCCGACGCGCCCGGTGCTCCCGAATTGAAGGAGTGGATGACCCGCCTCGCACCCGATGCGCCCCCCGCCGATGCCGACCTGAGTTTTAACGTGATGAAATGGGTCATGGAATCCCACACGATCGCCTGCTCACAGGTCTACGGTACCCTCGGCGCCCCGTACGGAGCCAAGGATGTCAAACTCACGGAAGCCTATGTCAAAGCCGGGACCGATACCGCGCGCCACCGCGTCGTCCTCGCCGGCTACCGCCTCGCCGCCCTGCTCAACGACCTGTACGGAAAATAGAATCGCATCCAGGGGCGCGACTCGCACACTGGGCGCACAACTGCCTGGAAAGGTGAGGCCTGCCCCGACCGCAAGGTTGGGGTTGACCCCGACTCCGAGACCCGACCGGGAACAACGGCGGATCGGGGGCGGGGTTTCGGCCTGAATTCATTGAAGCGCTGTCGAGCAAGTTCCCGGCTGTCGTCTTTGGAATCGCAGGAATCTAAACTCAAGAGCCGAAACCGGCTCATTTTCTCTGCGTAACTACCGCTATGAAAGCCGGTTAGGACGGGCACGCAAACTGCCTACATAAACAGTTGACCGAGTGCTCCGAATTGGGAGATAGCGACCATGATCGAATACACCATCGAGCGGCCTAGGGGCCTCGTCCGAGTGCGGGCGAGCGGCTGCATTACGTCCGCCGATCTGGTGAGGCACTTCTCCAGGGTTCACGATGACCCTTCGTATGATCCTTCGTTCAACATCCTCGTTCAAATCGATGAGGATGCGGGGGGGCCGATCCTGGCGGAACTCCCGGATGTCGGGTCGCAGATGGAAGCCGTGGCGAGACTTCAACATCGAACGAAGTGGGCCGTCGTCATGGCTCCCGGATTCAAACGCACGGTGATCGAGTTTTTGCTTCGGGGGGCCAAACTCGCTCCTGTCGAAATGCGCTTCTTCGACGACAACCAACTGGCGTTGGCCTGGCTTGATTCGGGTCGTGCCGCCCGGGTCCTCGAGAACGCCTGACAAACCACGGTGCGAATCCCGGAAGCCGTGGTTGAGGCGGTACATTCTGACTCCAGCGGTCTGTGCCTGCCGAAGACCCGCCGTTATCGAATCGGCTGGGAACCAGTCCCGACGGCGGAAGGCAATGATCTTTTTTGCTTTCTTTCATTGCCATTCAGCCGTATACACGACAGGCAGAGGTCAGGCGATGCCCGACATTTTCTTCAAATGCGGGTCATGTGGGAACCATCTCGTTGCTGATGACGCAGGGGCTGGGGTGAGAATCGACTGTCCCGACTGCAACACCCCGACGACGATCCCCGAAATATCAACAATCGGAAAATGTCCTCGATGTCGGTATCGACTGAAGTTCTCTTCTGAGATGAAAGGCGAGTTGGTGGATTGTCCGCTCTGTCATTTGGAGATTCGCTTGCTGGGACCGCGTTACCCAAAAATCTGTCCGGAATGCGGAGCGGGTTGGGTCCCGCCATTACACCGGTGCCAACTTTGTTCCCACAGCCTGGACAATCCTCGAATCCCGACGCTGATCCCGGACTGACTGCGCTGTTGAAGGGCGTGGAAGCCCGCAGTCTCAAACAGACTCGCCCGGCTGTATTTCCCCGGCGGCCACGGGCCTTGGGCGCGAATCTTCACCACCCTTCGACGGTCGCTCAGGGCAGGCGAAGTAGGCTCGCGTTAAGGTTGAACTCTTTGGGTGTCACCCCGGACTTGTTGACAGGCGTCTGTGTGTCACCACCGAGACACAGAGGCCGGGGGCGGTGAAACCTTCCAGTGGAAGGTTTCATGGCCGGCCGGATTATCCGGGGGCTCGGGCGGGGACGGTGTTGTAAATTGGAAGGGGCGGAGCCGTTGGAGAGGACGTTTGCTGTGAGGTGCTGACTTTTTAGCATACCACGAATGACTGCAAGTATTCACCACGAAGACACGAAGAGCACCGACCTACGCCAAGAGGTCGTGGCCTCGCGGGTTCTTGCTACTGGCGAATGAGGCCGTAGTCCGGCGGCATCTCCTTGCCGGTCACTTCGTTTATATCAGGGCCGGCCGGGTCACGATATGCGTTGTTGTTGCTGAACGCACTGCAACCCACACTCAGCAGCAAGCCTGTACAGAGGGTCGCAATGATTGCGAATCGGCTCACAGCCGGAATGTAATACCATGGCCATGGTTGGTCAAACGGTGATCGCGGTGCTGGAGAAACTTCCTCCGTCGCTGAAGCTATGGCGGGCACCCCGTTATCCCCTCCGAGGAGGGGAGCTTTGGAGGGACGGGAACAACAGAGATTTGCCGTCACGGCACGACAGACGGCCCGGGGCGGTTTCGGCAAGCTCAGGGTGACAACCGGTGGGAAGGAAAACGGCGGCTGGACGCTCGCCCGACAATTCGGAGGGGATCGGCGTGGGTGCGCTGGAAATGGCGCTGTCGGGAATGACGAACGGCTCGGGCATCCATGATGGAAAAGCTATTGACAGTTGATATGTAATTGTGTATAGTCGGAGCGGTTTGGGTTCTTTGATATAGGGGAAAAGGAGATCGAGGATGAGGCTCACCGGGAGGTTCGCCCTCCAACCGACCCGATCCACGGCGACAGAGCGCCGTGGCTACAGCACGACGGCAGCCGGGCCGGCTGCCCTACAATTCGGAGAGGCACGGCGACGGAACGCCGTGGCTACAAGGGGCGAAGACGCGCGGGAGGCAAGGGGCCACGCCAAATGTTAATTCTGCCAAACGAAGCCAAAATTGGCTTCGTTCGGGGGCCGGTGCCCTTCTGGTAACGAAAGGCGGGTCGAATTACCGCGATCCGGTGTTATGTCGGCACCGGATCGCGGTTGAGAACCTGCCTTAAGGGTGGCGATGCGTTGGTTCGCCGGGATCAGGCCGATTCAAACAGACGTTGGCCGATGAACCCGCCTTCGACGATGCCGCCCGGGCAGGCGAAGAGACCGCCGCCCGTATGGGTGACGAACTGGTTCAGCATATCGTATTTCGACATCTTGTCGAAGATCTTGATGAACCCGGTCCGCGGGTCTTGCTGGTAGCAGATGAAGAGCAGGCCCGCGTCGTACTCCATGCCCTGACGCCACGGTGGCCAGCGCTCAGCATTGAAGTTGACGCCATCATTATAGGAGTAAGGCCGACGGAGGATGCGGGCGCCGTCGTTGGTCTCGGCTGCGGCGAGTCGGACGTGCGCGTTTTCCGGGATGACGGGGTTGCCGTCCTTGTCGGTGGCGGCCAGGTCGAGCGAGTCGAACTCGTGTTTGCCACCGAGCGGGGCGCCGGAGGATTTCTGACGGCCGACCGTCTGCTCTTGAAACGCGAGGGTCAGGCGGTCCCAGTGTTCGAGGGCCATGCGGATCCGGCGGATGACCACGTAGCTGCCGCCGCGCATCCAGTCGGGTCCGTCGCCGCCGACCCAGACGAACTTCCCCATCGCGTTGGGGTCTGTGACAGAGGGATTGCTCGTGCCATCCTTGAAGCCCATGAGGTTGCGCGGGGTCTCTTTTGGGCCGGGGCGGGTGATAAAGCCGGTTTGAGCCCAGCGGAGCTGGGCCACGTAGTCGGCGGCGAGTGCCAACTGGCGAACGGCATGGAATGCGACCTGCGGATCGTCGGCGCACGCCTGTACCGAGAGATCACCACCGGTGTGCGCGTCCACGAGCTGATCGCCATTGAATCGGGGCAGATCGACGAGCGCGTCGGGACGGTGCGCGGCGAGGCCATAACGGTCGTTCCCGTCTTTGGTGAACAGCCCGGCGCCGAAGCCAAACGTTATGGTGAGACGCGCGGGCGGGAAACCCAGCGCCTCGCCGGTGTCAGCTTGCGGGATGTCAGCCGCTGGCCCAACCAGGCTCGCTGTCTGGGCGGTGGCCATCCTGGCAGCGGCGGCGATCCAGGCGCGGAGCATCATGATCACGTCGTCCCGCTTGGTTGTGACGAGGTCGAAGGCGGCGAAGTAGGTGTGACTCTGCTGCGGGGTCAGGATGCCCGCCTGATGCTGGCCCCAGAACGGTTCGGACGCGTTTCGAGTTTTTTGGGGCGCTGACTGGTCGTCTGGCTTCATCGCGGCGATTGCGTCGGTCGCGGCGCGCACACCGAGGCCGGCACCCGCGGCGGCGGCCACCAATCCGCCGGCCTTGGCGAGGAAGCTGCGGCGGGACAAGTTCGGTTTGCGTTCGTCGGACTCGTTCATTGAGATGCCTCCACGAGGGTGTTCATGTCGTCCTCGACGTAATAAAATCCTTTCCCGTCCGGTTTCATGGCGATGCCGAAGAGGTCGCCGTTGCCGGGCGGGGATTGGGCCTGATCGGTGTCGACCCATTGGGCATAGAGCTGCTTGCCGGTGGCGGGGTCAACTTCGACCACCTGCCCGTTCAGGGCGTTGCAGACGAGGAGATGTCGATTGGGCGCCATGACCAGAGCCAGTGGCCGGCGCAGCAGTCCGTCCTTCGTCACCGTGCGGCCTGTCCCGGCACTGTCCGTGCGCGTCGCCGCATCCGGGATGGCGACGATTTGATTGCCAACGGCGTCCGACACGTAGAGCATGTCGTTCGGGCCAAGCGCCAGACCTGTGGGACCGACCAGGAAGGCGTCTTTGTTGGCTCGCTGACCGAAACCGTTGGCGATGACCGTCTGACTGGTAATCACCGGCAGACTTCCGTCGGGGATGGAAAGCTCGATGCGCAACACGGTCGCCTTTTTCACCGTCACCGGATATCCCGTGGCCGGATCGCGAACCTCAGGACCGGGAACATCGAAACCGGCCATGCTGATGAACAGCGTCGCGTTCGTCCCGTTGTCGACCGTCGCCATATTGCCCCACGGGCCATTGATGTTTGGACCGGTCCAAGTGGCGACAAGCTGGCCATTGGAATCGAGCACGAGCAATCCGCCGTCGCCTTTGGTGCGGGTGGTGCCGTCGACGCTGGGCGTGCTTCCCACGATCACCCAGCCGCTCTTGAGCATCGTCATGGCCGTGGTCAAACCCACGCCGCCGGGGCATTGCGGCAGATGTTGCGGCAGCTTGGCAAACAGCGTCGCCTTCCTGGTAGACGGGTTGTAGTCAATGATGGTGGTCCCCGTCCCTTGCAGGTTCGACAGATTGTTGAAATTGTCCACGAGGACATCGCCGCGTTGGATTCGCCCGGCGGAAACCGGGGCGATAACGATGGCGTACGGATTCAGGTCGCCATTGTCCGTGACGGTGGACGTACAGGTGATGTGCCGATGAACCGTTTCCAGGAAACCTTGGGGTTCGCCGGCTTGCACGGCGGGGACGGGCATCGCCGTCACCGCAAACAATGCGATCAGGGCAACAACCTTTTCCCTTGAGATGCGTCGCGGGAAGTGCAGCAGGAGAATCATACGAAGGTTTTTGTGGAACATGTCAGCGCCTCTTTCAAAAGAGAATATTCGTTCGCACTCCGATGACCGCTTCATCCTTTACCCGTTGCCCCGGAGAATTCGGGTTGGCGACTCCGGCGCCGGGATTGAATACGTACTGAAAGTCCGGCTGAATCTGCCACCAGGGCGTCGCCTGATATTGATAAGTTGCCTCCAGAAAGGTTTCGCCACTGCGAACCGGATGAAAGGACCCCGTGTAGAAGTCAATGTCCCGGTCCAGTCCGGCCGCATGGTCGCCCACGTTGGCGTAGCCCATGCCCACGCCGCAGGTGTCGTCACCTCGATGGGGGATCGGTTCGTGGAAGGTCAAGCCGGCGTTCAGGCTGAAGTTGATTTCATTGCGGTCCTCCTCGGGTGTTCCCATGGCCCGACCAAAGAGATTTATCACCCGGTCGCCATCCTCGTCCTCGGGATCGCGCCAGATCATTTGGTCCATGACGGCGTAGACGGCATAATCACCATGATGCGTTCGGGGCATGCCGGTGGTGTCGGGGTTGGCGAGAGAGAGGCCGGTATTGTCGAATTCCTGGTCCGCAAAGCGTTCGGTATCGTACCAGAAGCCGAGCCGGTACACGCGCGACAGCGGCTCGGAGTCGGCGGCATAAACCATGGAGCCAAGCGCGGGGTAGGAATATTGCAACTCCGCGATGGCCAGCACGCCGCCGTTCAGGGGAAAACTCGTTCCCGATGGATCTCGCTGCTGCGGGTCGCCGGTATTGTTGGCCACCGGGCTGCCGTTGAACACGCCGACCAGCACGGTCACCGGGTCGATCGGACGGGCGCGCGCGCGAACGCCCAGAGCGGAGAGCGGATACGCCGGACCACCGCCGGGCAGATCCGCCGAGGGCAGCATCGGCCAGCCAAACATGGTGTTGACGAACAGCCCGGCGTTCTGGCTGACCATGAATTCCTGATCGAGACTCTGCTGGCCGAGCTTCACGTCCAGTCGGTCCTCGGCGAGGAGTTTTTGTTGATACCAAAGTTCCCAAAGACGGGTCGTGCGATCCGCCTCGATTCCGCTGGCAGTCTGCAGGGTGTCGAGGTTTCGGGCGCTCAGATCGTTGCCGTGGATCTGGAGGGCGCTGACATTGAAGATGCCGCCGTACCAGTGAAAGGCCCGTTGCGTGTCCAACTGGAGAATCATCTGGGTCAGCCCATCGTAATCGGCCCCTTGCTTGACGCCCCCCGAGACATTGCCGAGGACCTCACTAGTTTCGGAAATGGCGAGAGACATGCCGTATTTGCTGAGAAGAGTGCGCAGTCCCCACATGTCGCCCAGCAGGTAGCTGCTTCGCTTGATGCCGGCCAAGAACCCCGGCGGCACGGCGGCCCCGTTGGTTTTCGTCTGGCCAGACTGAGGGAATTCGATCTCCGCAGGCACAGTCACTGTCGGCGGGGTGGCCAAGGCCGATTTGGCCAGGAAGATAGCGAGCACACACGTCGATGCGCGGCGAAAACAGATTCGAGGAAGCAACTTCACGCTTGTTGTAGATACACAACGAGTGTTTTATATGTCAAACATAAACAGATAGATTTTATCCTGTTTCCAAAATTCACGTAATACAGAGGGTATTCGACTCAGGGAATACGCCAGGGTGGCACAGTCCCACGCGTCAGAGTAGACGTGCTCCGCCGAATGCGATTTGGGGATCAAAGGCAAACCCGAGGCGCTTCGGGTTAGTGAAGCGCCTCGTGGTGACTACAGGCGGGTGCCCATACTCTGAGCCGGACCCTATCTGCCGATGCACCGACCTCCACCAGCGTGTGCGAGACACTGGCTCGACAGCCCCACAGGCCCTGCGAGGGTGCCCAAATCCGACCCACAACCGGTCATATCCTGAGATGCACTACCTGGGTCCGTGTTCCCCGCCTCCTTCGGGTCTTGGCGCTGCCCCATGCGGATATTGCGCCCGGATCCTCCCATGCTGCTCGTACGGCCGCCGGGTATTCAAATTGACGCTTATCCGGTCGTGAAGCACGATGCCGACCGGCAGGTGCGGGCCCGAATGCCATCCGCCGCCGCCAAACCAGAAGTACACACCCGTGACGGGATAAAAATACACTTCCTCGTCCGGATAATAATAATAGTCATAACCAGCCGCGACCGGTGGCGGCCCTGGTGGTGGTGGCGGCGGTGGTGGTCCATACACGCAACCGGCCAGCATTGATACCGCGACCGCGCACAGCAGGGACGACAGCAATCCTCCGGATAGTTTTACATGCTTCATGACATCCTCCTCTGAGAGTCTTTGTTCGGAACCAAGGAAAACCTAGCTGCCATTCCACGGCGCGTCAAGCGGTGCGGCTCTCGTCGCCGAAAACCATCTTCCGACGGAACAAGTCGCGCGCGCGAACATTCTTGCTTGCACTTTTTCGATGGCCAGAGTATCTAGCGGCCAAGCTTGGAGATGCCGAACCGTACTCTGGGAGGCTGACCACTCATGACCACTTCAGATGGAGTCCCGCCGCGACACAATGACTTTCGTGGTGCGCGTTATGGCTTCGATCCAAGGCGGTTCGTCTTGGTCGGCGCGGTCATCTTGGCGGCGGTGATCGTCGTGTCGTTCGTGTCCACCTGGTTCTTCTGCCGCATCGAGCCACCCACGGGAACCTGCGCCATCCTGACGCGGCTCGACGGCAATGACATTCCCGCCAACGACATCATCGCCACGTCGCCCGACCAAAAGGGCATCCAACTCGAGCCTCTCAGCGAAGGACGCTACTTCCGCAATCCCGTGTACTGGCATTGGGAGATCGTGCCACTGGTGCAGATCAAGGAGGGCGAGGTCGGCGTGCTCGTGCGGCAATTTGGCAAGGCGCCGCCGTCCGGCCAGTTCATCGTCCAGAACAAGGAACCCGACGGCGCGATGTATCGCGGCGTAATCGACGAACCGTTGCGGCCGGGTACCTACCGCATCAACCCGCATGCCTATCATGTCGATAAGCGGCCCGCCGTGAAAATCGAGCCGGGCGAGGTCGGTGTGGTCACGATGCGGTACGGCCGCACCCCGGCAGAACCGAATACCATCCTCGTCAAGGACGGCGAGCGCGGCCTGCAGGAAACCCCGTTGCGGCCCGGTACCTACTACCTTAACCCCTACATCTATCGGGTGGACATTGTCGGCGTGCAGAGCCACAAGACGGAATTCGAGATCAATTTCCTTTCAAAGGACGGTTTCCGCTTCCCCGTCAAAGGCGCGGTCGAATGGGCTGTCGAGGAAACCAAAGCCCCCGAGGTGTTCGCCAAAATCGGCGACGAGGAAGACATCGTCAACAAGGTCATCCTGCGGTCCGCTTTGTCAATGAGTCGTATTCAGGGCTCGAAATACAGCTCCGCCGACGTCATCAGCGGCACGGTCCGCAAGGAGTTTCAGGACGAATTCAGCAAGACCATCACCTCGGAGTCGGCGAAGAAGAATATTCTGGTGAAAGCGGCGCTGATCAGCGAAATCGAGCCGCCGCAGAAAATCGCCGAGCCGATCCGCGAACGCGAGATCGCGATCCAGACCCGGGCCAAATACGAACGGGAAATCGACCGCGCCCAGACCGACGCCCAAGTCGCCCGGCAACAGAAAATGCAGGACCAGCGGGTCCGCGTCGTGACTGCGGAGACGACGCAAACCAACGAAGTCCAAAAAGCCACCAAGGAACAACAGGTGCAGGTCATCGCCGCGCAGCGCGACCTCGATGTGGCGAGGAAGGACCTGGAAACGTCGGAAAAACAGGCGCAGGCAATCGTCTCGACGGGGGAAGGGGATGCCGACGTCATCACCTACACGCGAACCGCTGAGGCCAACGCGTTGCGCTCGATCATCGCGCCGTTTGGCAACGGCGAAGCCTACGCGCGGTATCTGTACCTGAAGAAGATCGCGCCCAACATTGATTCCATCCTGGCGAACTCGGACGGCCCGTTGGCCGCGCCGTTCCGTGAGCTTTCGACATCGCCGAAAGCGGGGGTGAAGCCATGAAGAACCGCTCTCTCCTCCTGGTCACGGGTATCGCCGCAGTGGTCCTGCTCGGCTACTGTTTTATCTATCAAGGGTTTTGGGTGTGGGTGGTCGAGAACACCGTCGTTCCGTCCGACAAGATGCTCATTCTCATCGCCAAAACCGGTCGGGAAATGCCGCCGGGTCAGATGATCGCCGAATCTGGCCAAAAAGGCGTGCTGCTGGAGCCGCTGGGACCAGGCCGGCACTTCGTGAATCCGTTCCTCTACGAGCGCGAATTGAGGGATCAGATCGTCATCAATGGCGGCGAGATTGGCGTGGTGATCACCAAGTTCGGCAAGATGCTTCCAGCCGGTGAATTCCTGGCGGGACCCGGCGAACGCGGCATCCAGCGGGAAGTCCTCTTGCCTGGCACGTACCGGCTCAATCCGTACGCCTACGAAGTGCGCGTGGAAAAAATGATCGAAATCGATCCCGGTTACGTGGGCGTTGTCACGGCGCGTTCGGGCAAACCGTCGCTCTCGCAGTTGGCGGAGCCGGGCGAGCGCGGCGTGCAAAAAGTCGTCCTGCAGCCCGGACTCTATCCGCTCAACCCCGAAGCGTTTTCCGTCGAGCGGGTCGAGATCGGGTATAACCAGATTACCATGGCGCACGCGGGCAAGCTGCCGGCCACTCAAACCTCGGGTCAATTGGAAGGCAAACAGAAACAGGCCGAACCGATTGGCGCGGCGCTGGAGAAGGCGCTGGTTCCGACGGGGCAATCCAGCCTGCCGGTGCTGCCGGCTGTGACCTTCCCGTCGAGCGACGGCTTCGAGATCACCATCGATGTCACCCTGCTCTGGCAATTGCTGCCGGAAGACGCCCCGTCGATCGTCGCCCGCTACGGCGGGATCAAGAAAATCGAGGAGAACATCCTGATTCCGCAAATCAATTCCACGGCGCGCATCAAAGGCTCGACCTTCGGCGCCGTGGATTTCATCGTGGGCGACAAACGCGAGGAGTTCCAGCGGGCGTTTCAGGAAACGATCGAGAACACGTTGCAGGAAAAGAAGCTGCAGGTCGACCTGGCCCTTGTGCAGGACACGCTCGTGCCGGACAACATCTCCGGCCCGATCCAGGACGCACGCGTCGCCGTGGAATGGAACACGACGAACTTCGAGCGGACCCAGACCGAGGCGAAGAAGGCGCAACTCGATGAGATGGTCGGCCGGATTCGTCAGGTCGAGCAGGTCGTGGAGTACGAGACGCAGCGGTTGGAAGGCAACATTCACGCCGAGCAGGAAAAACAGGTCAACGAGATCGCCGCCCAAACACGGTTGCTCGTGGCCGAGCTCGCGCGACAGACCGCAGCGATTCGCGCCGACATCAAACGCAAACTCGGCGGCGCGGATGCGAAGGTCATCGAGTTGAAGGGCCGGGCCGAGGGCGATGGCTACGCGCTTAAGGTCAAGGCGGTCGGCACGCCGGCGGACTATGCGTTCTACCAGTTCGCCCAGCAATTGCCCGATCAGGTGAAGTTGTCGCTCATTTACGCCGGCACCGGCACGCTGTGGACGGACCTGGACAAAGCCACCAAGATCGCCCCGCTCGGTGTCTGGAACGAACTGCAACAACAGGGACCGCCCGCCGCGCCGGCGGCCAAATGAGGCCCGCGCTTATGCCAAGGGACTTCAATCATCGCGCCTTTCATCGTCGGCGAAAACTGCTCAAGGTGATCGGGCTCCTGCTCGGGCTCGGGGGCTTGTTCATTCTCGTGAATATAATGGGGGAAATGCCCGACGAGCCGCTGAAAGGTTCGGGCGCGATATTCGTCGGCGCCACGCTGATTCTGTTTGGAATCATTTTTCTGTACGAAGGCTACAAACTCCCGCTGGCGGAAGCGATCGAACTCATCCACGAGCGCGGCCGCGGCGTGACCGAATCCGAGTTGGTGCACGACATGCGCGTCGACCGCGCAACCGCCGCGCGCATCATCGGCGCCCTGATCGCCAAAGGCTTTCTCCGCCGCGCCGCCGACCAATCCAGCCAGACCGAGGAAGTCTTCGAGCCCGTCCGCTAGCGCTTCGGTGCCGGCGCTTTCCGGACGTGGCCACACGGAGGAGTCGATGGGAGCCGGCGGACACCATTACTTCCGCCGTTGTGTTGACAAATGCATTTCGGTACACTGTATTCGTTCAGGAAACTGCGGCGAATCGGGAGAGAGTCATGAAGAGGATCGTTAGATTCCTGTGGATCGGTCTGTTTGCGGTCACGCTGGGATTTGCCGAGGACACGAATCTCACCCTCACCGTTGACGGGATCACCTACCACGACGTCCGCTTCATTCACCCCACTCCCGCCACCGTCACCATCTACCATTCCACGGGTGTGGCGACCATCCCCTTGGCCCAACTGCCGCCGGATTTACAGAAGCGATTCGGCTACGACCCGAAGGCTGCCACGCAATGGGAACTCACGCAACAGCAGATTGAGGCCGCCGCCGCCGAAGCCCAACGACAACAAGGCGCCCGATGGAAAGCCGAGCAGGAGAAGATTGCCGCCGAGGCCGCCGTGCTCGCCGAGGCCCAGAGTAGGGCCGCGGCCGCTATGGAATGGAAACTGAGGGTCACGAGCGTTCTGCCCGATAGCGTCATCGCGTGGGGTCGTCCGAGCGCAAGCCCCAAGAGATCCAAATCCATAACCATCCTTCTGGTGAATCCTCCGGGGCTTCACAAACTCGCCGAGGGCGACGAGATAACCGCCACTGCTTATCGAGATGGCAATGCCATGCCCCACACCCGCACGCTGGAAAAGTGGATCTGTGTTCAACCTGTCGCTTCGTCCATCACCGAGCAACCCAAACAGTAAAAACCGCCGACAGTGTTGCGCGCGCGGTCGTGCGCTACGACGGCGTCTGCCGTCACAGCTCCGGTGTTGGACGGAAGGGCAGGCCGCGGTTGCCGCCGTAGAGTTTTTTCAGCCGAGGGTCGCTGGAGCTTCTCTGGCGGCGAATCACGGCTGGGGCGACACGATTGCCGGCCTGACGACGCAACTTGCGTCCAGCCAGCCAATCTTCCCACGAAATCGACTTACCGATTGGAATCGAAGGGATTTTTCGCTTTGAGTTCACGAGCAACCATCCCGACCAATGTTTCGCACTCAGGAAAGATACGATACTGGCCGGATTTCGCAAGCCGTCGAACTTCTACCCAGTCCATCTCCAAGCCGCCAGAAACGGCGGCAGCGGCCAGCTTGCCAGCGGCGTTGGCTGCTTCCCGATTCGGCTGCGGATAAACGGACACGAGGACGCGTTCGACAAGCAATTCTTCCGGGTTCATCAACACGACGACACCGTAGGGCGCTTTGAGCTTGCGGAAGCCGGTTTTGGACTCGGTTTCGACCATGCCGAGCAAATCCACAAACATTCCGGCCACCTCCCAACTGCGCGGCCCACCTTTGGCATTGAGTTGCCCCATGACTTCCTGGCGCAACCGAAGGGGGATGGGCGTGGACGGCGTGATTTGGCATAGATCGACGTCGCCCGACTGGTACGCGCCGTCGGTATAGAACTCGATCGCCGATCCGCCGACCACGACCAACTCGATCCCGCGCGTTCGGAAGAGGGCGCTGACGAGCGAGGCCAACTTCTGCGATTTGAGGTTGGGGTCGCGTTCGCGGGATACGTCCCGCAGAGCCGCAGCTATTTTCCCCTGCGTCATGCGTCCAGACTAACCGAACCGGAGTGAAAAAGCGATGCTGTTGTGCCGCGACGTAGGGGGCCGGGGTCAAGGCCCGGAGATCGAGATCCCCACCGGACGACACGCGCCCATGAAATGCGAAGGCCACCAATTAGGTTTGCAAGTTGCCGAACTCTGTTATGATGGCCGAGAGGATACGATTATGCTTCTGAGCGTTAATCCCAAAACGCGATTCGCAGAGAGAAAGCGAACGGAGCGATTACAGTCATTCGGTCTAGACGAGCGGGCGCTGCAAGACATCCTTTTCAAGTCTCTGGACAGGCTATTTCCCGACGACGAACTTGTGTTGCTGATGCAGTCCAGGTTCTGGCAAGAAGAGCCGGACCTGATGGCCGTGGACAAGAACGGTGATCTTTTCATTTTCGAGCTAAAGGCGTGGGAGTCTGACAGCACGAACATATTGCAGGTGCTCCGGTATGGGCAGATATATGGCAGTTCACAATACGTTGCCTTGAATGCTTGGTATCAGAAGACCTCAGGTCAAACTCAAAGTCTGCAGGCAGCACACCGCGCCAAATTTGATGTTGAGATCAGAGAGGAGGATTTCAACCGCAAGCAAGTGTTCGTTGTAATGACGAACGGGCTCGACTATAGAACACGAGCAGCCATTCAGTACTGGCGTGCTGCCGGGTTGGACGTTCGCCCGTGGGTTTATCGTGTATACCGTGGGAACGCCGAGGAGCTCCTGCTCGAAATCTCAGCATTCCGTGTACACGACAATCCGTATGAAGACATTGCGGAAGGCTACTATGTTCTCAACACGAACATCCGCAACGACCAGAGGGATCATGAGGACATGCTTCGTAACGGGAAAGCAGCTGCATACTATGATCCGTGGAAATTCAAGATCGAACGACTGGCGAAAGGAGACGTTGTATTTCTTTATCAGTCTGGGACAGGCATCGTCGCCCTCGGTGAGGCCAACGGAAAACTTCAGAAAGCTGCGTACCATGGAAATACCGAACAAGCCGACGAGGAGTATTTCATGAAGCTTCAGCGTTTTCAGCGAGTCGCTCCGCCACTCGCAGCGGTCGAGATCAAGGAACTTACTGGAGTTAATTACGTGTTTAGGAGCACAATGTTTGGCCTTGACGCTGAGAGCGGTAAGAAGATTCGCAAGTCCCTTCACGATAATGGCCGATTGCAAGGCTAACCAACAGAGTCAAGAAGGTCATCTCACCAATCATCGTTTCACGCAAGAACGGGGGGATGCCCTACATTCCATGTACAGCGGCGGCGCGGCACGCTTTCAACGGTCTCGCTGGTCTTAACGCCGTGAATCCGCCTTGCGCTGGCTCTGGCGCCGGCTGCCCATCCGCGCGCTATTGCCGCGCGCCGCCCACTTGCGCATCCTCTTTCCGATAGCTCGACACGACCCAATCGCTGAGGAATTTGTCGGGGTCGGCGAGGGCCGACTTGGGGATGACGAATTCGGTCTGGCCGGCGTTGGTCTTGATCAGGTTCAGGCCGAACTGGTAGTCCTTGAACAACTCGCGGCAGAAATCGGTGACGGACTTGTTCGCCTGCTGGGCGCGCTCGACGATCTCTTCAACCGCATCCGGCTCCAAGCGCATGTGCAGGTTGTGTTTCTCGGCGAATTTACGTTCAAAATCGTGGACGACCTGGCGCATTAACTCGCGGTGTTCGTACGCGGGCTCGTGGAGGATGCGCTGCAATTCGGCCTCGGGGTTTTCGACCAGCGTTCGCGTGACGACGAATTGTCGCACCGTGGACGACGGCAGCTCGAACTTGAATTCCCGCAGCGCGCGCTCGCAGACGGTGAGCAGTCCGCGCGCGCCTGTGTTTTCCAAGGCGGCCAGTTCCGCCACCGCCCGCAGTCCTTCATCGGAGAAAATCACGTCGATGCCAAAGGCGCTGAAGCTGGACTCGTACTGCTTGACGACCGAGCCTTCGCTTTGTTTGAGGATGTTGTAGAGATCGTCGACGCTGAGCCTTTCCAGGACGACGCGGACGGGCAGCCGGCCAATGAACTCGGGTTCGAACCCGAACTTCACGAAGTCCTCGGTTTGCCCGCGCCGATGCAACTCCGCCTCGGCCACGGATTCCGTAAGATGACCGCCAAACCCGATGTCCGCCTGGCGGACGCGGCGGCGAATGATGTCCAGCATCTGGTCGAATGCGCCGCTGACAATAAACAGGATGTGCTGCGTATTGATCGTCTCGCGCTTGACCTTCCCGCGGCGCTGATACTCGAAGGCCGCTTGCAACTGTGCCTGGATGTCGGTGGGCGAGCGGAGCGGCACCTCGGTCTCCTCCATCAACTTCAGCAGATTCGTCTGCACCCCGCGGCCGCTCACGTCGCGGCCAATAATGTTGGCGGGCGTGGCGATCTTGTCGATTTCATCGAGGTACACGATGCCGTACTTCGCCAGATTCACGTCGCCATCGGCACGTTGGACGAGTTCGCGCACGAGATCTTCCACGTCGCCGCCGACGTAGCCGGTTTCGCTGAACTTGGTGGCGTCCGACTTCACGAATGGCACGCCGATGAGGTCGGCGATGGTCTTGATGAGGTACGTCTTGCCCACGCCCGTCGGGCCGATCAGCAGGACGTTTTGCTTCACGTAATCGCGGAGTTCCTCGCCCCGTTCCGCGGCCTTGACGTGGTTGTAGTGGTCGCAGACGGCAATGGCCAGCGCCTTCTTGGCGTCTTCCTGGCGGATGATGAACCGGTCAAGATGCGCCTTGATGTCCTTGGGCTTCAGGTGGAAGTCGAATTCGATGCCCCTGCGCTTCCCCTCGTCGCTGGGAGGCGTGGTCTCCGCGCGTTCGGGTTGCGCCGCGAAGACAACCCGGTCCCCGAACTCCTGCTTCATGAATTCGGAGAGCTTCTTCTGGATCTCATCCGGCGACGGCAATGGTTGGTCCGCACTCATGTCACCCTATAGCTTAACTCACTTCGGTCCATTTTCAACGCCGGTCGCGAGCACGGCCACGAATTGGGCGAGGCCGTTGGACGTGCCGACCACGACCAGGCCGTCGCCGGTGACCAGCCGCGTCGTGGGGCCGGGCAGTTCCGTGGTGATGCGGCCCGTGACCGCGTCGCGACGTTTGATGGCGAGGACGTGCACACCGTAATGGGAACGCGGCGCGAGTTCGGCGACGGTACGGTCATCGAGATGCGGGGGCACCTCGATCGTGCGCACCTCAAATCCCTCGGGTAATTCGACGAAGACATCGCGGGTTTCATCACCTTCGTGGACGACGAACCGTGCCATCAACTGCCGTTTGCGCAGGATTTGCTGGCTGTACACGCCGAGCAAATCGCGCTTGGAAATCCAGCCGAGCAGTTTGCGCTCGGTGGCATTGTTGATGACGGGCAGGCGTTCGGCGTTTTCGCGCCAGAAAATGTCCATCACCTCCGCCAGATTCTGGCGCGGGGTGACGAATTGGAAGGAGTTGTCAACCAGATCGTCGGCAATGACCGAGGACAATGACTCGCCCTGGTGCAACATGTCTTTCACCGAGTGCAGGCGGATCGCGCCGAGAAACTTGCCTGCGCCGTCGACAACGTAGATGTTGTTGTAGAACTCCTTGAAGAATTGCTCGACGACCGCAGAGAACGGCGCCGTCTGGTGGATGGCGTGGGTGTCCTCGTGCAGGATGTCTTCGACGCGCAGCGATTGCATGATGCTGGCCTCCGGCCCCGTGGGCATCACAATGCCCCGGCGGCGCAGCGATTCCTCTTCGAGGGAGCGAGCCTTGAACAACCGCGTCGTGAAATTGCTGACGATGCACACGAACATCAACGGGAGCACGATCTGGTAATTGTTGGTCTGCTCGAAGATCATCATGATCGCGGTGAGCGGCGCGTGGGTTGTGCCCGCGAGGACGCCGCCCATGCCCACCAGCGCGTAGGCGCCCGACCCGGCCGTGACATGGGGAAACAACCAGTGCACGCCGTAACCGAACGAGCCGCCCAGCAGCGCCCCGACCATCAGCGACGGCGTGAATAATCCACCCGCGCCACCGGCTCCAAAGGTCAACGACGAGGCGATGATTTTCATCAACACCAGGATCAGCAACAGTGTGATCGGCAGTTGTTGGCGGAGTGTAAGGTTCACGGTTTCAAAGCCGTTTCCGAAGACGTGGGGCCACCACACGCCGATGACGCCAACCAACAACATCCCGATCGCCGGTTTCAGCCAGTTCGGGATCGGGATTTTCTCGAACAGGTCTTGAGAGCCAAACAGCGCCCGCACGAACAAAATGGACAGCACGCCGGCCAACAGCCCAAGCACGAGATACGGGAGCAGCTCCCACGCGGACACGAGATCGTAGTGTGGCACATCGAAACGCGGCAGGTTCCCCATGCAACTGCGAAATACCAGCGTCGAAATCACGGACACGACCACAACAGGCCCGAGAACTTCGAGGGCGAAGTTCCCCATGAGGACTTCCATCGCAAACAGCGAGCCGCCGATGGGCGCATTGTAGACGGCAGCCAGCGCCGCAGCCGTCGCCGCGCACACGAGGACGCGAAGTTGTTGTGTCGAAAGCCGGAAACGGCGGCCGGAATAGGACCCGATGGCACTGGCCAGAAGAGCCATTGAGCCTTCGCGTCCGAGTGAGCCTCCCGTGGCCACGGTCACAATGGCCGCCCAATCCCGTGGCGCGGTCTTCCGAAGTGAAATGTATCCGCCCTTGAGCGAAACGGCCTGCATGATGGTCGTGATTCCACCGCCGCGGGTGGGCACGCGAAAAAACTTGCCGATCAACCCCACAACGAGGCCACCGACCGTCAGAATCACGAGCCGCGAATACCACGGATTGTAATACGAGGCCGTAAGCAGATTTTGGCCGCTGCCCCAGAACTGGTTTTGGATGAACGAGATGATGTGCGCGGTGGCGACAGTCGTGAAACCCACCATCAGGCCGACGATGGGCAGCAACACCAGAAAAGCGTTTTCGCTGGCGGTTCGTTTCCCCAGATGCGCGAAGATCTGCGCCTGGAATTTGCTGCTGATTGACCGAAGCCGTTGCAGCAACGCGTTCATCGGTACATCTAGTAACAAATCGGCGGGGTCTGGTCAAACTGTGCCACCGGAAATGAAAGTCTTGCAATTTGGTAGAATTGAGCGAATATCGGTTACGGCGTGTCTGACTTGAACAAGGAGGTCCGGCGTGCCGATGTGGTGGCCGAAAACCGGCCCGTAGTAACGCGCAGGAGAAACAAGAAAGGGGGAGTCAGGCAACATGATGCAACAAAGTCCGAAGACCGAACAGATCGCTGCTCGCGCGTACCAACTCTATCTCGAGCGGGGACGCACCGATGGGCACGATGTCGATGATTGGCTTCAGGCCGAGTACGAATTGATCCAACTACCCGTTCGTAAGCTCGCGGAGATGGCGCCGCCGATTGTGGGGCGTGGCAAATCCAGGACGAAGTCCATTGTCGAGCTCGTCCGCACCGCCATGTATTAGCGGACGTAAGCCCGACGTAACGACCCGATCCAGCAAGTGCGCCCGCGACGACGGCACTGAGTTTCTACTCAGACGGAGACCGCCATGGCGGAAGACAAACAACAACTGCGTCACCGCTTGACCGCCGAGGAAGTGCGCAAGAAGTACGGAATCGGCGCCATCGTTCTTCTGGCGTGGGAAATCTGGTGCATCTACGACGGCTGGTTCCATCCGCAATACGACTACATCAGCTTTTCGCGATTCATGGCCTATGTCTCGGCCCCCGTTCTGGCCTTTTGCATCGTTATGGCGGCAAGCGCGTCGCGCGCGCTGCAACGGCAGCGGGAGCAACCCCACCAGAACGAATCCACCGGTTCACCCGACCAACCAACTTGATGTCACAAACCAAGTCGCGCGTAGGCGGCCATAAGCCGGGCCACGCGCTTTGGATCCACGGTGTTTGACCACAAGCCGTCCACCTTGAAGTGCGAGCCGATGATGAATCCGTCAGCCGCCGCATGGTATTTCGCCAGATTCTGTGCCGTTACGCCCGAGCCGAGATAAACCGGCAACCGGCAATGTTGTTTGGCGTCGCGTATGTCGGGCAGCGACGGCGGGCTGCCGGTCACCGTGCCCGTAATAATCACGGCGTCGCCACGCATCATCTCGACCGCCTCGGCTGTCTCGCCGACACTGATGTCGGACGTAATCGCGTGCGAGCTGTGCTTTTTCTTTACGTCGGCCCACACTTGGACATGATCCGCCCCGATCTGCTTTCGGTACCGGAGCAGGGGAGCGGCAGACGACTGGATAAACCCTTCATCGGCGATATGGGCGAACGCGAAGCCTTCGACGCGGACGAAATCCAACCGCGCCGCGTGCGCGACCGCCACGGCTTCGGTGTTGGCTCCGGCCAGCACCTGGACGCCGCAGGGCAATCGGCTTACGTCTTTCACTGCGCGGGCAATGACCGCCATCACGGAAACGATTTCCGGACCGACCGCGCCGCGCAGGTACGGCGTGTCGTGCATGTTCTCAATCATGATTCCGTGCACGCCCGATTCGCGGTACATCTTCGCCTCGCGCAATGCCGCAGCTTCGATCTCGCGCACGCTTCGCCCGCCGGCGGGCGTGCCGGGCAACGCGTCCAAATGGATCATGGCGATAACGGGTTTGGCAGACGAGAAAAGCGGGTTCCTGGCAGACATGGTGAATTCATTATACAGAGGGGTGCGACGAAACCAAGCGCGGTGTCGCCCGTGAGTTCTCTCTTGTGAGCGCCGCCGCAACATGCTTTGCTTTTCGGGATGCCAGCTTCGGCGACCATGCAGGCCAACACTGAGACCGATTGGACGATTATCCGTCGTCTGTTGGGCTTAAGCTGGCGCTATCGATCGGGGTGCATCAAGGTTTTCATTTACCAATTCCTGCTTCTGGCGATGGGGCTTAGCGGCCTCGGGTTGACGGGTCTGGGCATTGATTACGTCCGGTACCAGATGCAGCCGAGCGTGACCCCGCCCCACTGGCCGTTGGGGATCATGCCGCCGGCGTCATGGACGCCCATGAACGTGCTAACGGCAATTGCCGGGGTGATGCTGGTGCTGGCGTTGCTACGGTCGGTACTCTCTTATGCCTACAGCATCGCGGTGGCCGTGTTGGTGGAACGGTACATCGTTGTGGAATTGCGGGCCCGCGTGTACGAAAAGCTCCAGCGCCTTAGTTTTCGGTTCTACGACGCGAACGAGACGGGTTCGATTATCAACCGCGTGACGGGTGATTCGCGCGCCGTGGCGAATTTCGTCAACAACGTGCTGATGCAAAGCGTCATCATGGTGCTGTCGCTGGCCTTGTACCTGACGTACATGCTGACGATCCATGCCCGGCTCACGCTCGCGTGCCTGGCGGTCGTGCCGTTGCTGTGGGTGGTGGCGGCGGCGTTCTCGCGCGTCGTCCAACCCCAGTACGTCCGCAACCGCGAACTGGTGGACCGCATGATCCTGCACATCGCCGAGACGGCGCAGGGAATGCAGACGATCAAGGGCTTCGCCCGCGAGCGGGAACAATACGAGATTTTCCAAGCGAGCAATGACGCCGTCCGCACGCAGCAGCAAAACATCTTCTGGCGGGTGAGTGTGTTCATTCCCAGCATTGGCATGCTCACGCAAATCAGCATCTTCGTGCTGCTGTTCTACGGCGGACACCTGGTCATCAACGGCGAACTGCCGCTTGGCACCGGCATGGTGGTGTTCGCGGGGCTCCTGCAGCAGTTCTCGGGGCAAATCTCGAACGTCGCGCAGATCGCCAACACGATTCAGCAGAGTCTGGTGGGAGCGCGGCGCGTGTTCGAGGTGCTCGATGCGCCTGTCGAAATCGTCAGCCCACCGAAGGCGACACGGCTTCCGCGCGCCAAGGGGGCGATCCGGTTTGAGAACGTCAGCTTCGGCTACAACGGGTCGGACGACCCCGAACTGCGGGACGTCACGTTCGCGGCGCGCCCCGGCGACTGCATTGCCATCCTCGGCGCGACGGGTTCGGGCAAGACCACGTTGTTGAGTTTGATCCCGCGCTTTTACGACCCGCAACGCGGGCGGGTGCTCGTGGACGAAACCGATGTCCGCGATCTCAACCTCGATGACTTGCGCCGCAACGTGGGCCTGGTGTTTCAGGAGAGTTTTCTCTTCAGCAACACGGTGGCCGCCAACATCGCCTTTGGGCATCCGCACGCGAGCCGGGAGGAAATCGAGCGGGCGGCCCGGATCGCCGCCGCGCACGAGTTCATCGTCAAGTTGCCCAAGGGGTATGACACATTGCTGGGGGAAGGCGGCAAGGATTTGTCCGGCGGTCAGCGGCAGCGTCTGGCCATTGCCCGCGCGGTGCTGCTCGACCCGGCGATTCTGTTGCTCGATGACCCGACGGCGGCGGTCGATCCCGACACGGAGAAGGAGATTCTGGCGGCGATTGAGAATGCGATGCGCGGGCGCACGACGTTTATCGTCGCCAACCGCATCAGCACGCTACGCCGCGCCCACCGCATCATGGTGTTGGAGGACGGGCGGATCGTGCAGGTCGGCACCCACGACGAATTGATGCGGGCGAGCGGCCCTTATCGGCGAACGGCGGAGGTCCAATTCGCGGAGTAGGGGCAGGCCGCGACGACATGAGCATGACGACAAAACCGACAGTTACGATCACGCACATTCGGCGCGAGCCGAATGACGAAGACGAGATCAGCCAGCGGCCGCTGGAACTCGCGTTGATCTGGCGGATGTTCCGCTACACGAAACCACACGCGCGGAAGCGCAACTGGTTGTTCGCGCTGGTCATCATTCGGTCGATCCAATTGCCGATGCTGGCGTGGGCGATGGGCGCGGTCATCAACGGTCCGATTTCGCGCCACGACCCGCGCGGCGTGATGTGGGGGGCGATCGGGTTTTTGCTGCTCGCGGCGGTGACGCAGTTCTGTTTCCACTTCCGCCAGCGGCTGGCGCTCGAATTGGGCGAGTCGGTCATCCAGGATTTGCGGCGCGATGTTTTTCAGCATCTGTTGCGGATGCCGATGAGTTTCTACAACCGGACGAAAATCGGGCGGATCATCAGCCGCTATACGTCGGACGCGGAAGCGATGCGTGTCGGCTGGCAGGACGTATTTTTCATCACCGCCGTGCAGGCCGGGCAGATGATCATCTCGGCGTTGCTGATGATGTGGTACGACTGGGTGTTGTTCCTCGTCGTGCTGGCGATGGCGCCGTTTCTTGCGGTGCTGAACTACCATTTCCGCCGCACGCTCAGTTACGCAAACCGCCAGGTCCAGGAGAGCTGGAGCCGGGTGACGGCGACGCTGGCCGAATCGGTCACGGGCATCCGCGTGACGCAGGGATTTGTCCGGCAGGACGTGAACGCGGGCTTGTTTACCGACCTAATCAAGGACCATTCGGATTACAACCTCGGCGTGGCGCGGGCGTCGGGCGTGTTTTTGCCGATGCTGGAATTGAACAGTCAGGTGTTCGCTGCGGCGTTGATCGTGATTGGCGGTTATCGCGTGCTGAGCCCCGCGATCCACATGAATGTCGGCACGCTCATTCAATTCTTCTTCCTGGCGAACATGTTTTTCAGTTCGGTCCAGCCCATCGGCCAGCAGTTCAGCCAGGCGATGACCGCGATGGCGGGCGCCGAGCGCGTATTTCGGTTGCTCGACACCAAGCCCGATTGGGAGGAACCGCCCGACGCCCGCGAGTTGCCACGGATTCACGGGCGCGTCGAGTTCCGCGATGTCATTTTCAGTTACGTCGCCGACCGTCCCGCGATTAACGACATGAGTTTTGTGGCCGAGCCCGGGCAAACCGTCGCGCTCGTCGGTCATACAGGCAGCGGCAAGAGTTCGATCGTCAATCTCATCACGAAATTCTATCTGCCGCAGAGCGGCCAGGTGCTCATTGACGGGTTCGACACGCCCGACATTCAGGGCGACTCGTTGCATCGGCAAATGGGGATTGTCAGCCAGCAGAATTTCCTGTTCACGGGCACGGTAATGGCCAACATCCGTTTCGCTCGCCCGTCGGCGACGGATGAAGAGGTCATCGATGCTGTCCGCAAACTGGATTTCTTGGATGTGATCGGTTCGCTGTCGGCGGGGTTCTCGACGCAGGTGGGCGAGCGCGGCACGAATCTGTCGCTCGGCGAGCGGCAGCTGGTCTGTTTCGCGCGCGCGATGCTCGCCGACCCACGGATCTTGATTTTGGACGAGGCGACGAGTTCCGTGGATGCGATGACCGAAGCGCGCATCCAGCGGGCGCTGACGCGGTTGTTGAAAGGCCGGACGAGTTTCGTCGTCGCGCACCGCCTCAGCACAATCCGCCACGCCGACCTCGTGCTCGTGCTCGACCACGGCAAGATCGTGGAGCGGGGGACGCACCGGCAACTTCTCGCCGCCGACGGCGCCTACGCCGAACTGTACCGCCAATTCGTCAGAAGCTAGGGCAGATTGGACGCCACGTTACTCGTCAGGTGCTGAAGCCGTTCCGCCGTTGGTATAGTGGACATCATCCAACTCGATATTGGAGATCGGACCCGCGGTGCTCTCAATCTCGAAGAACTGGCTGACCGCGGTGAGGTCGACCTCTGGACCGAAGGCGGACATGGGAATGTCAACCACATGCCAGTTACCGTCCCGAACAAATCCGTAGGGATCGCTGCCTGATCCCCCGAAGGTGATCCATTTTTGGCCCACACCATTGAGGTCGCCGCTCTGCATGCCAACCATGAACTGGACGGTGGAGGTGGTTTTCATGGCGAACTCCAGATTACAATTCGAGTATTGGTACGCCGACATATTGTATTTACAGTCCGGCGTAAAGGCCATGCCCGACCAGGTGATACCGGGCGCCGATACGAGACTGATATCCTGGGTGTCACTCCCATACGGGTGTTGTGTCCCTGCCACCATCGTGTTGGCCCAGACGAAGAAGTTGCCCTGAACACCCAGCGTGAACGAACCCGCGTTCTCGTGCGATGCCGTCTCGGTGTAGACGCCGAAATTGCCGTTCTGCGGGGTTACCCTGGCTGCGCTGGGTTCCCACCAGACATTGTCGACGGACAGGGTCAGCGGCGCGGCCGGGTCCGTGGTGCTTGCAATCATGAAAAACTGATTCACCGTGCGGAAATCGGTGTTCTCGAATCGGTTCAGGGGCATTTTCATGGAGTGCCATTGACCGTCATGAGGGAACCAGAACTCCGAAGTCGAGTCGATTCCCACGGGAAGGAAGAACGGGCCGCTCGCACCGGCCACATCACTGGCCACGGAACTGGCGATGCCCACTTCCATGGGGGTGGTGTCGCCGGCGGTAGCTTGAATATCAAAATGGAGATAACCGTCCGAATAATTCATCATGTTTCGGAAATTAGGAACAAAAGCTCCCATACCGAACCAGTTGCCCGCGGCGATATTGAACGACCAGCAGGAGCTGCCTTCGGAAGGGGCGGGTGGGCTGGTGTTCGCGGTCATGTTGTTCCAGAGGTACAGTGCGGCAAGGTTACTGTAGTTAAAGTTCGTGTCTGTGGCTGGATTGGAGTCGTAAGCGAGGAAGTCGTTGACCGGCGTGTTTCCTGCAAAAACCCCGAAATCGCCGGTTTCCGCAGAATTATTGCCGAAATACAACTGCGTGTACCCATTGTCCGTAATCTTGATGTAATTGATATGCATCGTGGCCGGAAACGGGGCCGTGACATCGGCGGGACTATATACCCCCGTATAAGAAGGGTTGTAGCCGCCGATCGCGATGTTCGCGATGAGAAACATCGGCTGCTGGAACATGGGGATGTTGCTGATATCCCAAGAGCCGAAGGGGACGTTGTCGAGAGAGAACGTCAGGTTCGTCGGCGTCCAGGACATCTGGTAGAGATGGTAATCGAGGGACAGGTTCTCCGGGGCCGTGAGCCACGCCGCAGCATTCTCGGCGCCCCCGGTGGAATTTGCATAATGGATTGCGCTGTCGATGAGTTCCTGCTGGATATTCGAGGAGATCCCGGCGGCGGAGCCCAACTCCATGATGTCCAGCTCCCCACACACTGGCCAGACGATGGCGCCGGAGTTAACGCCCATCATCCAAAAGGCAGGCCACAAGCCGTTGGCGGTATTGGGGACTTTGATTCGGGCTTCGAGGTTGCCGTACTTGAATGCGAAACGTCCCTGCGTGAGCATCCGGGCGGACGTAAAAGAGCTCCCCATATAATTGGTGGCGTCAGCCTCGATCACGAGGTCACCGTTGGTGACGTAGGAATTCTGGTGGTTGGCGGTGTCGTACTCGAATTGACCGTTACCCCAACCCGAGTTGCCAACGTCCCACGTCCACGTATTTGCATCGACCACCCCGTTTGTGAAGGTTTCCAACCATACGACCCCACCGTTGTTGTTGGAAACCTGGGCCAGGATGGTGGCCGGCTGACTCTGACCGTTGGGTGAGATGGCGACGATCGATACAAAATAGGTATCGCCGGACGTCAACCCGGAGATGACGGTGCTGGTCACGTCCCCCAAGTCCATCGTATTGGTCGTCGTGGTGTTGGTATCGCTGTAGGACATGAAGTAGTCGGTCACCCCGGGGGAAACGCTGGCCGTCCAATTCAGGGCAAGGGCATTGGTGGTCCCCGATGGGACTTGCTGCAGGTTCGTCGGCGGCTGGACAACGGCCGGCGGAATTTGCAGTCGGAAAAACATCGCACTGTTCGTCATCGGGGCCAGGAACGACTTCGTCGTCCCATCTCCGAAGACCATGGCGTAGTTGGTGTTCCAAGTGGATGCGGGGAGATTGGTGGTCGATTGGGGGTAATACTGAACGCCAAGGGCGGACGGCCAACTGATTTGGGCCGTCGGCAGGCTGGTCACTGCAAGGGTATTGGTCACGGGGGGGGTGCCGGGGCTGGAACTGCCGTTGCCAAGCAGGACGTCATCAACGTCAATCGTGGCCGTCCAGGTCGTGACCGCCGCGCCTGCAAAGTGTAAATAAATGGTTGCCGAGGTCGCAGCGGCAGGAGCGGTAACGGAGGTGCTGAACAAGGCATAGCTGCCGGCCCCAGGGGTAAACGTTTGGTAGCCCGTGTCCCCACCAGCATTCCACAGAATCCGCCACTGTGTAGTGGCTCCCTGGCTTCCTGCCAGTTGGTCGGAATAGAACGTGAACGGGTAGACGGTTCCTCCTGTCACGGGTATCCCGGACTGATTGAACTCAACCACCGGCCCAGCACCGACGCTGGCCAGATGGACCTCGAAATTATACGAGCCGCTGTGCGGGTTGTCGTTGGTGCGAACTCCATACACGGGCCCGCCGGCAGCCGTATCCACCGTCCAACTGGTGGCAGCGCTTCCGGTTCCGGATTCAAATCCTCCATTCAGGGGCTCCGCGGTGATCGCAGGGGTGCCGGGAACGATGTCCAAAAGCTGATAGGTGCGGGTGCCGCTCGCGGAAAGATCAAAGTACGTGTTTGTTTGGCCATTGCCCGCCCCCGCGACGAGATTGCTCCAGGTGCTACTCGGGTTGGTTGACCATTGCAGGTTGTACGTGTCGTTGGTGTTTTCAAGCCAGCTCAACTGAACACCGGGCTGGATATTGAGCTGAACTTGGGCGTTGCACACGCCCGCGCCGACCAGTAGACACACCACAGCTGTTTTGAGGGACATACTCTGACTTCCTTTTCCGGTAAAGCTTTCGGACACGGTTTACTCCACAGGCACGGGCCTCTAGCAAGTAGCCTAGTACCAATCTAGGTATTTTTATACTACACCAAAGATTGTGCTGTCAAGGTTCTTGTTGGTGAAAATAGAAGCGGTTTACCATATCCACTCACAGCGCCGCATAGAAGCCTGTGAAGCCCAGTTCTTGGGATTAGAGAAGGGGAACCAGCGCCCAAGCTTTCCTCATGAGGCCAGTGTTCAGGGGTGACTGGTGAAGTGAAACTACTTGTCTGTGCGATGTTGGTGCTGGTGGGTAACGGGGCCTTTGTTGCCCAAACGAACAGGTAGATCAATCCGGGCCGGGAGTACTGGGACGATTACACCAAATGGTCGGTGGCAGTCGCACCATCGACGACCAGCCAGCGCGATAGCCCCCCAGATTTTTACATATCTTTTACATACCGGATCTCCGAAAAGTGGTACGCTCGTGTCGTGCGCAAGAGCCCGCACACGGGAGAAGATCATGAAGCCGCAAGCTGCACGGTGGTTGGTTTTCGGCGTAAAACCAGTGAACCGAGGAGCGTGGTGAAATGAAAACAATCGCGTGTACGATGTTACTGGTGCTGATGGGCGTGGGGGGTTCTGTTGCCCAAACGAATAGCTGGATCAGCCCGACCCGGGGCTACTGGGACGATTACACCAAATGGTCCTTGGGCGTCGCCCCATCGACGAACGGCCAGACGCTGATCCTCATCACGAACGATGTTGATAGCGAGGTGACGATCGATTCCATCACCGCGGACGATTACCCAACCACGATGATTATCAGCGATCTGGTTGTCTCGGCGCCTGGCGTCGCCACCAACACACTCGAGTTGTCCGAAGCCGGTACGAACACGCCCTTGCAGGTTCTCGACACCCTCATCATCACCAATGGCGGCGTGCTGGATCTCAGCGACTCCGCGCTGTCGGTGGAAGGCTCGTCGAATGCCGGGTTCAGTGTCGACGGGTCAGTCTTTATCGAGGGCAACAGCGTGGTGACGATCACACCGTCGCTCTACGCCGGTCTCGACTCGAACGCGCTGGGCAGCATTACCGTAACCGGCGGGCAGGTGGTGTTAATGAGTGGCGGGGCGATTGGCGTCAATAGCGCCGGCCAGATGACTCTCTGTAATGCCCAGCTTGACGCGTGGAATGACGTTTTTGTGGGATCAGGCGAGGGTTCGACAGGCGCGTTCAGCATCAATGGGGGAACATTCATCCCGACCTACGGCTGCCGATTCATCGTGGGAATGGAGACGGGGGCGGTCGGCGCGGTATCGGTCAACAGTGGCACCCTGATGCTGACGAATTCCTTTCTCACGCTTGTTGGCGGTGATGGATCGGGCCGGCTCAATTTGTTGGGCGGGACAACGACATTCGGTCCGATGGAGGTTGGCGGTGATCCCGGCTCGGAGGGCACATTGACCATCGCGGGAGGAACAAACACGCTCCAGGCTGGGTTGGCCGTCGGCGCGAGCTTGGATTCAACAGGCGCGGTCTGGCTGACCGGCGGGCAGGTTGTGGCCACCAATCTGGCGAGCTTGGTCAGTGTGTGGGGCAATGGCACGTTGACGGTCTCCAATGGAAGCTGGCTCGGGAACTCCCTGCTGACGGGGCTGAACGCCTCGCAGTTGCAAATCTACACCAATCCCACCAGCCAACAGATCACCATCGTCCCCGCTGCTTCGTCGTCCGGCACCGTCAACCTGAATGGCGGGACGATGACGCTGTACACCAAACTGGTGATCGGCAATTGCCCGAGCGGCGGCGTGGGTGTGGTCAATGTGGCGGGCGGCAGCCTCTACGTGACCAATGCCGCCCACACGGGGTCGATTTACCTGAACAGCGGTGAGCTGAATCTCAGTGGCGGCCTCCTGCAAGCGGACATCCTGATCATGACCAACGGCTGCGGCTCATACGCTTATACCAGTGGCACGCTGATTCTCAGCAACCTCGTCGACGGCATTCCAACTGCGTGGAAGGTCCAATATGGTTTCAACCCGTTGGATCCCACCCTGAGCGGCAATGACCTCGATGGCACCGGGTTCACCGTCCTGCAGGATTATCTGGCTGGCCTTGACCCGACCAACAGCGCCTCTTATTTCCACATTCTTTCTGTGACCCCACAGGGTTACGACATGCTTATCACTTGGACGTGTGGCGGCGGCCGCACCAACGCGGTTCAGTCAGCAACCGATCTCACTGTCGGGTATTCCGATATCAGCTCGGGTATCGTCCTCACAGGCACCGGCGATTCCGTGACGAACCACCTCG
>Ga0326727_10003680_pt1 | contig 48248 bp, 37 predicted proteins | sample MB2enrmetagenome_FD_207643 | JGI IMG/M metagenome (GOLD analysis project Ga0326727, IMG submission 207643) | Lab enriched peat soil microbial communities from McLean, Ithaca, NY, United States - MB29MY | ecosystem: Environmental > Terrestrial > Soil > Wetlands > Peat | place: USA: New York... | reverse complement strand
CCCGCACAACGGTCGTCGTGCTCTCGAATTTGGTCGCGGAGGGAAACCAATCAACCCCAGGGACACTCGCCCTTGACACGGAACTGGTGCGTTTGGGAATGGACGAAGACCCGGTCTTGCCGTCTCAAGGCAGGGAAGCGCAAGTTGCCGAAGAAATCCTTCGTGGCTATGCGGGGCACTACCGCTCCGATGATCCAGACCGTCCCGTGAGCATCACGCTGACGTTCCGGGATGGCCGGCTCTTCATCCAGAATGACGGTGGCGCTGCCGTACCGCTTTACGCCGAATCGATGACCAGGTTTTATCTCAAGAACCAGGAGACGGAAATCGTTTTCGACGAGCATGTAGCCGGCCGCTTCGCGTTTCTGAGCTACGCGCCAATTGGAGGGTCCGTCTTCAACCGAATCCCTGAAACGAAGAGCGGCGATATTCCCCCGAAATGACCGCTTCTGGCTTTAGAGTGGGAATTGGCGGAATGCGCGTGGCAGCTCGGCCATGTATTCGGTGTTTGGATCCCATCCCCCGGCGGCCGCCCGTTTCCGTTTCCTCATTTCATCTTTATCCCCCAGGTTCTAGGATTCAGGTAACTTAATTGGCCTGCCCGCATGCACCCGAATGGAGAACCGAGAACTACAGCAGCACGAACTGAACTATGCCCGCCTAGGGGGCCCACCTGGAGGAATCGTGCCCACTCCTTCACGGATTTGAGCTTGCGAAAACCGCACGAGTGACATCTTTGCAATCGATGTTTAACAATCTCCATGAGGCATATGACCCGCGAGCTGCGGCAGACCTTTAAGGCGGCGGCGCCATGTTGGAAGTACAGTTCGCCCAAGTAAGCGACTTCGGGAAAGTCCGTAAAAACAACGAGGACGCTATGGGTTCGTTCATCCCATCCTCGCGCAAACAGGCCCGGACGCACGGCTACCTGTTCGCCGTTGCCGACGGCGTGGGCGGCATGGATCTGGGCGAGGTTGCCTCGGCGACCGCGATCAAAGTCGTTACTGACGAGTTTGCCGGCGCCCAAGCGGGCATCATGCTCATCAGCCTGCTTCCACGGCTGATCGAGCACGCCAACGCCGCCGTGCACGATTGCACATTGGCGCCCGAGTACCGGGGTAAGAAAATGGCCACAACCCTGGTGGCCTGTGCCATCCGCTACGACCAGGCCATCGTCTCTCATGTGGGCGACTCCCGCTGCTACCTGGTCCGCAACGGCAAGGCCAAGCAGGTTACCCAGGACCACACCTGGGTCAACGAGCAGCGAAAGATGGGCATCATCTCCGCCAGCGAGATGGCTGACTCCGAGTCCCGCCACGTGCTAATCCGCTCGCTCGGCCCCGAAATGTTCGTCTCTCCCGATACCACCGCCGTCACCTTGCAGGCCGGCGACGTACTTGTTCTTTGTTCCGACGGCCTTCACGATGAGCTGGGTGAAGAGGAGCTGGCCCGCATCGTCTCCCAGAAAAAGAACATCGATGAAATTGCCAAAGAACTGGTGGCCCGCGCGGTCGAAATCGACGGCAACGACAACACCACGGCGCAGGTCATCCGCATTCGCTCGGTGGAGCAGATCGGAATGTATCGCGGCCGGCCGTACCGGCTGCCTACGTGAGTTTGGTTAGGAATTCCACGAGCCTTACGGATTCCTTACTGTCAGCCCGCCAATTCCCTATAAAGTAGAACAAGCAATCCGGGAGCATTTCGCAGGATGGGTTATCACGACAGTTTGGAAGCTGGTGCGCAGATCGATTCTTACCTCATTGAGGCGCCGGTTGCACGCAGCGGCATGGCCTCGATCTACCGCGCCATCGACACCCGCGATAATCGCGTCGTCGCCTTGAAGATTCCCCATCCCGATCTCGAAGCCGACCCCATCCTCTTCGACCGCTTTAAGCGCGAGTCCGGAATCGGCGAAAAACTCGACCACCCCAAAGTGATGCGCGTCTATGCCGACGAAAAGCGCTCTCGCATTTACATGGTCATGGAGTGGTGCGAAGGCCGGTTGCTGCGCCAGATTCTGGATGAGGGCAGGATTTCTCAGGACCGCGCCATCCGCATCACCATCGGCGTTCTGGATGCGCTCGAATACATTCACGCCAACGGCGTGGTTCACCGCGATCTGAAGCCTGAAAACATCATGGTCGATGCCAACGACAATGTGAAGCTCATCGACTTTGGCATAGCCGGCGACTCCGCCGCGCGCCGGCTCACCTATGCCAACTTCACCGCCACCCTCGGCACTCCGAACTACATCTCTCCGGAACAGGTGAAAGGCAAGCGCGGCGATGGCCGGTCCGACATATTTTCAGTGGGCGTGATCTTGTATGAAATGCTTACCGGCAAGCTGCCGTTTTCCGGGCCTTCGCCGATGGCCGCCATGAACGACCGCCTGCTCAATCATCCCACCCCTCCCCGCGTCGCCGACCCGTCCGTTTCGCCGCAGCTGCAGGAGATTCTGTATCGGGCGTTGGAGCGCGATCCCGCAAAACGGTATTCCAGGGCGCACGAATTCAAGAGGGATCTTGAACATCCCGATCAAGTGGGTGTCGAGGACCGCGCTGAGTTGCGAGACTGGCAAAAACGGAAGTCGCACCTCTCGCGCAAGATTTTGTACTATGGCCTATTGGCTCTCATCCCAGTCGTAATTCTGTTGCTCATGATCTTGGTCGCCCATCATAAGTGACCGAATTCTTCCCCAACAGTTGTCTTCCAAATCTTCATGAATTCCTTATGCCTCAGGCTCTAGGATTTCGTTGAATACCCACCACGCTTCCCAAAAAAGCAAAAGGAGATCCATGACCAAGTACAAACTCGAATACATCTGGCTTGACGGCAAGAAGCCTATCCCCGAACTTCGCGGCAAAACACAGCTCAAGTCTTATGAGAATCCGCCTACGCTCGCCGATCTGCCTCTTTGGGGTTTTGATGGCAGTTCCACCATGCAGGCAGAGGGAAGCAAATCAGACTGCATCCTGAAGCCTGTCGCCCTTTATCCCGACGGAGCCCGCAAGGATGGTTATCTCGTTCTGTGCGAAGTTATGCACCCTGACGGCACCCCGCATTCCACCAATATGCGCGCCACCATTGAGGACGACCCCGACTTTTGGGTTGGTCTTGAGCAGGAGTACTTCCTCTATAAGGATGGGCGTCCTCTCGGATTCCCCGAGCACGGCCACCCCAGTACTCCCCAGGGCCCGTACTATTGCGGCGTCGGCTACAAATACATGGGCAGCATTGCCCGTAAAATCGTCGACGAGCACCTCGAACTCTGTCTTCATGCCGGAATCAACCATGAAGGCATCAATGCCGAGGTTGCAAAAGGCCAATGGGAGTTCCAGATATTTGCCAAAGGATCGGCAAAGGCCGCCGATGACACCTGGATGGCTCGCTATCTCATGATGCGCCTTTGCGAGAAGTACGAAGTGGATCTGGTCTTGTATTGCAAACCCATCAAGGGCGACTGGAATGGATCGGGCATGCATTGCAACTTCTCCACTAAGTACCTCCGTGAAGTTGGCGGCAAGGAGTACTTGGAAGCTCTCATGAAAGCCTTCGAGGACAACATCAGGGCGCACATCGATGTCTACGGCCCCGATAACCATCTGCGCTTGACAGGGCTGCATGAGACGCAAGCCATTGATAAGTTCAGTTATGGCCTCTCCGATCGCGGAGCTTCCGTCCGCCTGCCGGTCAACTTCATCAAGAATGGTTACAGGGGCTATCTTGAAGATCGGCGGCCTAACTCCGAGGCCGACCCCTACCAGATCGTCTCGCGCATTCTCAAGACCATCAACGGCGTCCCCAAGCCCGAGCTGGTTACCGCATAACTTCGGATGAGATGGCTTTAGGGACCATGGCGGGTTGCCTGAGGATTGTTTCATCCACCTGTATTGTGTCAGGGCACGACTTCAGCCGTGCCGAACAAACGCAGTTGAGATACGGGCTTCAGCCCCTGCGGGATGCGGCTGAACCAATTATGAAACACGCGCTGAGATCTTGCACCAGTTAGGTAGTTCGCCCGTTGCAATAAGCGCGGCAAGTAACTCGCCGTAATCGGGGTGTGGGGAAAGCGGAAAGCGCAGTTAGCTTTCCGCTTCTTCATGCCCTCTTTCGCATTGGTCGTCCGTTTGTGTCGCCGAGCCACCGAAGGACGAAGCTGCCTCCGGCGATGCCGCCGCTTCTAAAGCGCCGTCCGCGCATCGCACTCCATTGCGAGAGACAATTCCTTCGATCCAGCCTGAGTGATAGGATGTCTTGAAGCACCACCTTCGGGAGAGGCAATTCATGAGCGAAGTTTCCCAACTCGACGAGCTTACATCCGAGCAGATCAGCAGCATCACGCGGCAAACAAACTATGGTACATGGCGGTTTCAAAAGACCTGGAAACCGCTACACATCGCCGACGCCGAAGGCTGCTGGTTCATCGACGGGGCAGGCAAGCGCTATCTCGATTTTTCATCGCAGTTGATGTGCGTCAATCTGGGCCACAAGAATCCGCGTGTGGTGGAATCGATCGCCGAGCAGGCTCGCGAACTGGCCTATGTGGCCCCAGGGCACGCCACCCGTTCGCGTGCGCGGCTGAGCGCCAAGCTGCTTGAAGTGCTGCCCGAAGGGTTGAACAAATTCTTCTTCGCCACCAGCGGAACCGAGGCCAATGAAGCTGCCTTCAAGATTGCGCGTATGTTTACCGGCAAGACCAAGATCGTCTCGCGCTACCGCTCCTATCATGGGTCGACAAACGGTTCCATCGCGGCCACCGGCGATCCGCGCCGCTGGGCGATGGAACCGGGCGGCAAAGGGTCAGGCTTTATCTTCGCGCCGGAGACAAACTGCTACGACTGTCCTATCAAGCACACTTATCCAACCTGTAACATCGCCTGTGCCGATTACATCGAGCACATGATTCGAAACGAGAGCGACGTCGCGGCCATCATTCTCGAGCCCGTAGTGGGCACCAATGGCGTGCTGGTGCCGCCGCCGGAGTACTTCCCGCGCCTGCGCAAGATCTGCGACCAATACGGCGTATTGATGATTGCCGATGAAGTGATGGCAGGCTGGGGCCGCACCGGCAAATGGTTTGCCGTGGACCACTGGAATATCGAACCCGACATTCTCGTTACTGCGAAGGGTATAACATCAGCCTATGTGCCGCTTGGTCTTTGCGCCACAACCACTAAGATCGCCGATTACTTTGAGGATCATTATTTTTCGCACGGTCACACTTACGAAGCGCATCCTATGACCCTGGGACCGGCGGTTGCAACGATCGAAGAGATGCAGCGGCTCAAGCTAGTGGAGCGCGCGGCGGAACTTGAGCCGTATGTTCGCGAAAAACTTGAAGTCCTGAAAGCGAAGCATCCTTCCGTGGGCGATGTGCGCGGGCTGGGGCTCTTCTTCGCCGTTGAGATCGTCAAGAATCGCGCCACCAAGCAGCCGTTCAACACCATGCTCGACAAGGTTGAAGGCAAGCCACTCGTCGTCGATCAGATCGCCGGAAAGATGATGGCGCAGGGCGTCTCAATCCAGGCGTGGGTAAGTCACTTTGTGATTGCTCCGCCGCTGATTGTAACTAAGGAGGAGCTTGACCTTGGCATCGCCGCGTTGGATGAGCAGTTATCGATCGCCGATGCATTGGTTGAACAGTAAGTCGATCCTCAGTATTTGATCTTGCTCGGCGACTCGATCCATGCGGCAAAGCTGGCCCATGCTTCGTCGCCCAGTAATTGCATTGCGGGAAGCGCGCGCTCCGCTTCGCCTTTGCGAAATTCTTCGTAGAGAAAGGCATCGTCGAAACCGGCGCGCGCAGCATCGCTAGCCTTGGCGCCGTAGTAGACGGCATCGAGCCGCGCCCAGTAGCAGGCCGCGAGGCACATGGGGCAGGGCTGGCAACTGGTGTAGAGTTCGCAGCCCGAGAGGTTGAAGCTGTCAAGCGCCTTGCAAGCCGCGCGGATTGCATTCACCTCACCATGGGCCGTGGGATCGAGCGCGTCAGTCACGGTGTTCACGCCCTCGCCGACGATCTGGCCCTGGTGCACAACGACCGCCGCAAACGGGCCGCCCACGCCGCTAGCAACGTTCTGAGTGGCCATCGCGATTGCCCGGCGCATAAACTCGGGATTGGGTTGGCGAGACATCGTAAGCTTGTATTACCCCTTTCAGAGGGGTGAAATTAAGAACAGTATGGCACAGGCATTCCGTTCAGCGCGCGTTCTCACCGGTCGGGGGCTCAGTCCGGCAACGCTGATCGTCGAGGGCGAGCACATTGCCGAGTTGCGGAGCTGGAGCGACCCGCCGCCTGCCGCGCCACTGCGCGATTTTGGCGATTGCATCCTGCTTCCTGGGCTCGTCGACTCCCACGTTCACATCAACGAACCGGGCCGAACGGAGTGGGAAGGCTTCTTGACAGCCACGCGCGCCGCTGCGTCCGGCGGAGTCACGACGCTGGTCGATATGCCCTTAAACTGCGTGCCCGAGACCATCGACGCTGAAGCACTCGAAGCAAAACGTGCCGCTGCGAAGGGGAACTGCTGGGTAGACTGGGCCGCATGGGGTGGTGTGGTCCGCGGTAACTCAGAGGCTCTGCCTGCGTTGGCTGCCGCGGGCGTTCCCGGCTTCAAGTGCTTCCTAATTCATTCCGGAATCGACGGCTTCAGTTGGGTAGATGAAGGTGAGTTACGCCTCGCTCTTGAAAAACTTGGTGGAACCGGACTGCCCCTGCTTGCCCACGCCGAAGTTGCCGGCCCGGTAAATGTTGCTACCGATGCGCTCAACGCAGTCCGCGCGGATTGGCGCAAGTATTCAACCTACCTCGCCTCGCGGCCGGATGCCGCGGAGGTTGACGCGATCGCGCTGCTCATCCACTTTGCCGAAGAGTTCGATACACCCATACACATCGTGCATCTGGCCAGCGCGAAGGCTCTGCCGCTGCTTGCCGAGGCGCGCTCTCGCGGTGTGCCCATCACAGTTGAGACATGCGCGCAGTATCTCTGGTTCGCCGCCGAAGAAATTCTTGATCGCGCAACGGAGTTCAAATGCGCTCCGCCGATTCGAGGACTGGCCGACCGCGATGCACTGTGGGCCGCGCTTGAAGAGGGGTTGATCGATATGGTCGTGACAGACCACTCGCCCTGCGCGCCGGCGATGAAACGCCGTGAAGAAGGCCGTTTTGATCTGGCCTGGGGAGGCATCTCTAGCCTCGGACTCGCGCTGCCTGTGATGTGGACAGCGCTTGGGCGGCGCGGCGCGGACGTGAACGCAGCCGTTGCACGCATCGCCAAATGGATGGCCGCCGCTCCCGCGCGCCTTGCTGGGCTGACCGGAAGAAAGGGTGTGCTGGCCGAAGGCGCCGACGCCGATTTCGTCGTCTTCGATCCAGATGCCGCCTGGACAGTCGCGCCTGAGCACCTGCAATTTCGCCACAAACTCTCGCCCTACATCGGTGCGGAGTTGCACGGGCGTGTGGTACAGACCTGGTTGCGCGGGAGCCAAATCTTCGAAGCAGACGGAATCAAGTGCAGCTTCATCGGCTCGCCGCGCGGCAGAGAGTTGGTGCGGCGATGAAGGACCGCGCGTTGCGGGCGATTGAAGAGTGCAAGCTCATTGCCACCATGAGCGAGGAGCCGGGGCGCATCACGCGGCGCTTTCTTACCACGCCGATGCATGAGGTCCATGCGCACCTGAGCGCCCGCATGGAGGCGCTCGGCATGACCGTGCGAGTTGACGCTGCGGGCAATTTGCGCGGCGTTTGGCGGCCATCTGAAATTGACCGTAAGTACCTCATCCTCGGCTCGCATATCGACACGGTTCCCGGTGCCGGCGCCTTCGATGGCGTGCTGGGCGTGGCGCTCGCTCTCGAGTGGGTCGAGCTCGCGCAGCAGATCCAATTCCCATTCGTGATCGAACTGATCGCCTTCTCCGATGAAGAGGGTGTGCGCTATGGCGTGCCGTTCCTTGGCAGCCGCGCCGTTGCAGGATGCTTCGACCGCGCACTGCTCGCGATGAAAGACTCAAATGGCATTTCCATCGAGGCCGCGATGCGCGCTTTCGGCCTGGACCCGGGCCGGATCGGCGAAGCAGTCGCAGACGCGGATGCCGTCGGCTTTGTGGAGATTCACATCGAGCAGGGCCCGGTGCTTGAAGCAGGAAGTTGCAGCGTGGCGGCAGTGACTGGGATCGTCGGCCAGACACGGATCAACCTGATTTTCACAGGCCACGCCAATCATGCCGGAACCACGCCGATGCACTTGCGTCACGACGCGCTCGCTGCCGCGGCGGAGTGGATCGTTGCAGTCGAGGACCTGGCGCGAAGCACCGACGGCCTGGCTGCCACCGTGGGCAAAATCGGCGTCGATCCCAACGTTGGCAATGTGATTCCGGGTGTGGCGCAGGTGAGTCTCGAAGTCCGGCACGCGAACGATTCCACGCGCGCCGCCGCCATGAATGAACTGCTTGCCAAAGCTGCCTCGATCGCCCAGCGCCGCGGCATCGCGCTGCAACACAAAGACAAGTTGGAGCACCCGGCCGTGCCCATGGATGAGCGGCTGACAACATGCCTGGCCGACGCGATAGTGGCCACCGGACGCCCAAGGAAGACGATAATCAGCGGGGCTGGCCACGATGCGATGGTGATGGCTGCAATCATGCCGGCTGCCATGCTCTTCCTGCGCAGTCCCGGCGGCATCAGTCACCAGGCTGCCGAAGCCGTGCTCGAAGAGGACGTCGAAGCCTCATTGCACGTCGGCCGCGAGTTTCTTCTGCGCCTGGCCAAAGAAATTGGATAGAATTCTCGAACGAGGTCAACACTTGCCCCATCTGGGAATAACGCGAAGCAGCTTGAAGCCGGACCACCTGCTGCAGACTCCGAATACCTTCATCCGCACGCCCCTGCCAGGCGCGACCGGCGTCGAGTTCGTGGTGCACGCGGCGCCGCAACTAGGCGCGCGCTTTACGCAAATGACAGCCGAGTTTGCGGCTGGCGGCACGCTCGGGCCCGCGCCCGCACAGCGTTTCATCTATGTGCTTGAAGGCGAGCTCGAACTGTGCGCCGGCGGCGATAAACACATCCTTGCGCCGGATGGGTACGCCTACCTGCCGCACGGTGCGCCGCATACCGTTACCGCATTGGCCAAGTCGCGTGCGGCCGTGATCGAAAAACCGTACGAAGCTCTGACCGGCAACTGCAGCGAAACTCCAACCATCTTCGTAGGCAACGAAGCTGCCGTTGCTTCCGTGCCCTTGATGGGCGACGAGGCGGTGCGGGTTCGTGCGCTGATGCCGGACGGCCCCGCCTACGACTTTGCCGTCAACACCATGACATACGACCCCGGCGCGGCGCTGAGCATGGTCGAGATTCACGTCATGGAGCACGGCCTGCTGATGCTCGAGGGCGGCGGCATCTACAAGCTCAGCGACTCCTGGTACCCCGTCGAGGCCGGCGACTTTATCTGGATGGCCCCTTACTGCCCGCAGTGGTTTGGCGCACTGGGCAAGCACCCGGCCAAATATCTCATCTACAAAGACTGGCGCAGGCATCCACTCGCCCCGCATCCGATGGGAGGTTGAGCGAGCCGATGAGCACACGACCGAAGCTAACAATCGACAGGCTGATGTCGGAGCTGGCCGCTCTGGCGAAAATCTCCTCAGCCGAGCCGCCGGTGGTAACGCGCGTGGTCTTCAGCGAGGCCGACCTGCGCGCCCGCGCCTACGTGAAGGGCTTATGCACTGCAGCCAGGCTCACTGTGAACGAGGACGCCATCGGCAACACTTTCGCCCGCTGGCAAGGCAGCGATCCCGACCTTGCGCCCATCGGCACCGGCTCACACATCGACGCTATTCCCAACGCCGGCTCCTACGACGGGGTGGTCGGTGTTCTGGGCGGACTCGAGGCGATTCGCGTCCTGCAGCAACTTGGGTTCAAACCCCGGCGCTCGATCGAACTCGTCATCTTCACCGCCGAGGAGCCGACGCGCTTCGGCATCGGTTGCCTGGGCAGCCGCATGATGGGCGCCGTGCTCGCCCCGGCCGAGGCTCTCAAACTGCGCGACAAAGATGGCCAGAGCCTTGAAGATCTCCGTGCGCACGCCGGATTCACCGGCCCGCTTGAATCCGTCGCCTTACCTCACGGCCGCTTTCACCAGTTCATTGAACTGCACATCGAGCAGGGACCCGCGCTCGAACAGGAAGGCATCGATCTTGGCCTGGTGACAGCCATCGCCGCACCGGCCAGCCTGCGCATTAACATCGAGGGCGAAGGCGGCCACGCCGGCGGCAGGCTCATGCCAGGCCGCAGAGACGCACTGTGCGCGGCGGCCGAGCTGATCTTGACTCTCGAAGCAGCCGCTAAATCAACCGGTGTCATCGATACGGTAGGCACTGTGGGGGTCTGTGAGGTTTTTCCCGGCGCGGTCAACAGCATTCCCTCGCGCGTGCGTCTTGAGACCGATATTCGCGATATCGACGGAGCCCGCCGCGACCGCGTGCTCGATGCTCTTCGCGCTTCATGCACAGGCGTTGCGCAACGCCGCGGAGTCGCCGTGACCACGGAACTTGTCAACGCCGATCCGCCCGCTTCGTGCGATCCCGCAATTCTTGCAGCCCTTGAAGAATCGGCAATCGCGGCAGGCAAGAGTTACAAACGGATGGTCAGCCGCGCTTATCACGATTCGCTTTTCATGGCGCGCATTGCGCCCGTCGCCATGCTCTTCATTCCCTGCCGCGGCGGCGTGAGCCACCGGCCCGACGAATACGCGTCGCCCGAGTGGATCGGCAGCGGCGTCCACGTGTTGTCGCGGACCCTGGCCGCGCTGGCAAGTTGAATCGCTCACTTTGATTCTTCGCCGTTCCGTTGTATGCTATGCCACAACCCGTTCGGCGATTCTGGCACGCGAATTATGACCACGCATGCGACAACCCGCATCGTAGGCGACTCCGTCCCCCGCAAGGAAGGAGTGGACAAGCTGCTGGGCCGCGCGCGCTATGTGGATGACATCGAGCGCGAGGGAATGTGGCACGGCGCAACGGTTCGCAGCACCATTCCGCGCGGGCTCATCCAAACCATCGCCTTCGACCGCCGCATCGACTGGACCGAGTTCGCCGTCGTTACCGCCGACGATATCCCCGGACAGAATCACATCCAGCTTATCGTCGCCGATCAGCCCTGCCTCGCCGATGGAAGGGTCAACCACTGCGACGAAGCCATCGTACTGCTGGCGCATCCCGACAAGCGCAAAGTTCGCGAAGCTGTTGACGCGGTGCGCATCGAGTACGAGCCGCTGCCGCCCGTCTTCACCATCGAAGAAAGCGAGCGCCGTAATCCCGTCGTCTGGGGCGCCGACAATTTGCTCAAGAGCTTCTTGCTTGAAAAAGGCAACGTAGACTCCGCATGGGCTCATGCCGCGCACATCGTTGAGGGCGAATATCGCACCGGCGCGCAGGAACACCTCTACATCGAGAATAATGGAGTCATCGCGGAATGGAGCGAGCAAAACGGCGTTACTGTGTGGGGTTCGTTGCAGTGCCCTTTCTATGTGCATAAGTCGCTGCTCGCGGTTTTCGATTTGCCCGAAGATAAAGTGCGTGTGATTCAAACAGAAACCGGCGGCGCATTCGGCGGCAAGGAAGATTATCCATCTGTGCTCGCTGCGCACGCGGCGCTGCTGGCCATGAAGAGCGGCCATCCGGTGAAGATGGTCTACGATCGCATTGAAGATCTGGCCGCCACAACCAAGCGCCATCCCTCGCGCATTGGCCATCGCACCGCGCTTGACGAGAACGGAAAGCTGCTGGCCATGGACATAGATCTGGCCACCGACGGCGGAGCATACTCCACGCTTTCCTCGACTGTTCTCTCGCGCGCCACGCTGCACTCGACGGGCCCTTATGTTTGCCCCAACGTTCGCGTGCGGTCGCACTCATGGGCCACCAACACCGTGCCCTACGGAGCGTTTCGCGGGTTTGGCGCGCCGCAAGCGATCTTCGCCATCGAGCGGCACATGGATGAAATTGCCTCCGCGATCGGCATCGACCCGATCGAGTTGCGGCGCAGAAACTTCCTTCACGACGGCGATACGACCGCAACAGAACAAGTGATGCGCGAGCCTGTAATCATGGATCGACTGCTTGATCGCGCTTTGGCAGAGAGCGATTATCACACCAGGCGCGCGCAATTTGCCCGCGACAATCGGGCCAGTCCAATCAAACGCGGCATCGGCATCGCCGCCTTCTATCATGGCTCGGGATTCACCGGCTCGGGCGAGCGCTATCTCAATTCGCTCGCCGGCGTCGATGTAACGCCGGAAGGCAAAGTGCGCGTGCTGGTATCGAGTACCGAGTTTGGCCAGGGCACGAATACAGTCCTCACGCAGATTGCCGCTGAATCCATCGGCATCCCCTACGACGATGTGACCATGGCTCCCGCCGACACCGGCATCGTCCCCAACAGCGGACCCACCGTTGCCTCGCGCACCTCCATGGTTGTCGGCCGGCTGATTGAGCGCGCCGGTTTGCAGCTTGTCGCCATTTTGCGTGACGCCGCCGGACTCAGCGAGCACTTTTCGCGAGAGGAGTTTTTTGCGGCCTGCGAACGCTATCGCGCCATTAAGGGCGATGTAGTCTCGCTCTGCCGCTACGAGCCGCCGCCGGGGATCTTCTGGGACGATCAGAAATATCGCGGCGAAGCCTATCCCGCGTTTGCATGGTCGGTTCATGTTGCTCAAGTGGCCGTCGACACGGTCACCTACACCGCCGAGGTAGAGGAGTTTTGGGCAGTGCAAGAGGTCGGCCGGGTTCTAAATCCCGTGCTCGCAGGCGGACAAATTGAGGGCGGTGTTGCGCAGGGCATCGGCTATGCCCTCTACGAAAAAGTTCTCCTGCAAAACGGCCACATGGCCAACAACCAGATGACCAACTACATTATGCCGACCGCCGAAGATGTGCCCCCCATTCACGTTTTCTTTGAGCAGATTCCGTTTCAGCACGGAGGCTACGGCGCAAAAGGCATCGGCGAACTGCCGCACGATGGCCCCGCTCCCGCGATTCTGAATGCGATCAAAGATGCCACGGGCATTAGCTTTCATGCGATACCACTGCTGCCTGAGGACCTGTTCGCAGAACTGGCCAAGCAGAGCCCGGCTGAGGAGACGGCGACCGTATGAGTGCGTCCTGGCCCGCAATTCGCCTTACTGTAAACGGCGAGACGCGCACCGTCAACGTTCCGCCAATGAAGCGCCTGCTCGATGTGCTTCGCGAAGACCTGCACCTGACCGGTACCAAGGAAGGCTGCGGCGAGGGCGAGTGCGGCTCGTGTTCGGTGCTTATGAATGGCGAGCTTGTGAACAGTTGCCTGGTGCCTGCGCTGCAGGCCGAGGGCGCCACCATCCAGACCGTGGAAGGGCTTGCCGTCAATGGGGAGTTACACCCATTGCAAAAAGCCTTTCTTGCTCGCGGTGGCGCGCAATGCGGCATCTGCACGCCGGGAATGTTGATGGCCGCAGCGCAATTGCTTACGGTCAACCCCCACCCCACACTCGCCGAAATCCGCGAAGGCCTCGCCGGCAATCTCTGCCGCTGCACTGGATTCATTCGCATCTTCGAATCCGTCGTCGAGGCCGCGGCCAGCCATGAAGATAAGCAGGCGGCACATGCGCGGTAACGCCGATGCATTTGAGCTGATCGCGCCCGGCAACTTGCCGGAGGTGCTGTCGCTGCTGGCAGCCGCGCCAGGCGAGTGGACGCCCATTGCAGGCGGCACCGAGTTGATGGTCGCTCATGCCGCAGGCCGCCTCGACGCACGCAAGCTGGTAAACCTGTGGGGTATTCCGGAGCTGCGCTTCATTCAGAGCGAAGCGCAAAGCATTGCGATTGGCGCGGGCTGTACATTTCGCGATCTGCGCGCGCATGGCGCGATTGCGGCGGACTTCCCGCTGTTGGCCCGAGCCTCAAGCTGGATAGGCTCGATCGCTAATCAAAATCGTGCCACGATTGGCGGCAATCTTGCGAACGGATCGCCGGCCGCTGACTCCTCGCCCGTGCTGCTGGTCTACGATGCGGAGATCGAGCTTGTATCGGTGCGCGGCCGCCGCCGCATTCCGTATTCCGAGTTTCACACCGGCTACAAAAAGAATGCCATGGCGCCCGATGAACTGCTTTACTCCATCCATCTGCCGCGGCAATTCGCGCAACATCGGCAATACCTGCGCAAGGTTGGAACGCGGCGCGCGATGGCGATTTCAAAGGTTGAGTTGGCAGCGGTGGCGCTCGTCGAATTAGGCGTTATTAGTGAGATTCGCGTAGCCGCGGCAAGCCTTGCTCCATTTCCCACTCGGCTTTACCAGGTCGAGGCCGCACTGCTAGGCCAGGGCATCGACGCTCGCACAATTCAGTCCGCACGAGAGGCGCTGCTCGAAGAAGCAAAGCCTATCGACGACATCCGCTCCACGGCGGGGTATCGCAGGCAGGTGGCTGCTAACCTGATTGAGGAATTCCTGAACCAACTGCGATTGGAGGGCGCGTCGGATTGAATGTCACACTTGCGTCATGGAACGCGGCGAGCGCGCCTGAGGCGCTCGAAGCGATGATTGCCTGCTGCGGTGCGCGGCGATGGGCGGCGGCGATGGTTGCGCGGCGGCCGATTCGCACCGTCTTTGAATTGAGCGCGGCGGCTGACGAAGAGTGGGCGCGGATGGAAGAATCGGACTGGATGGAAGCTTTCGTGTGCCATCCCCGCATTGGCGAACGAAAGGCCGCGCACGCTTCGGCGCAATCGTCCGCTTGGTCGCGACAGGAGCAGTCGTCTACCGATCAGGCTGCGGAGCGGGTGCTTGCCGAACTCGCCGCCGGCAACGAACTTTATGAGCGGCGTTTTGGTTTCACTTACATCGTTTGCGCCACCGGCAAGAGCGCCGAAGAGATGCTCGTCATCCTCAATCGCCGCCTAGCCGGTGACCGCGCTTGCGAGTTGCGCGAGGCAGCCGAGCAGCAGCGGCAAATCACACAGATACGTCTGGGAAAGTGGCTTATCCAATGAGCGCTATTACGACACATGTGTTGGACGCGGTGCTGGGCAAGCCCGCCGCGGGAGTTCCAGTCCAGCTTGACCGATGGGATGAGACGGCCTGGACCTCGATTGCAACCAGTGCCACTGACGCCGATGGGCGATGCCGCGATTTGGTCATGAACGCGGAGTTCGGCATCTATCGGCTTACTTTCGGAAGCGGCGCTTATCTGGCCCGCAGCGGTCGAGCGAGCATCTACCCGGAAATTACCATCGCCTTCAACTGCGACGGTGAAGCTCACTATCACCTCCCGCTCCTGTTGAGCGACAACAGCTACACAACCTATCGAGGAAGCTGACACGATGGCAAAACTTGGTGACAATCGCTACGGAAAATCGCGCGTTCGGCTGTCGCGGATCACGCGGCGCGGCGACGTTCATGAGTTCGACGAGTGGACCGTGAAGGTGCTGCTTGAAGGCGACTTCGAGGCCAGCTTCACGGCGGCAGACAACAGCAAAATCCTGCCGACCGACACCATGAAGAACACCGTGTACTCGCTGGCGCGCGCGTCCAACGCTGAAACCATCGAGGCCTTTGCCGTGGAGTTGGGCGATTATCTCCTTGCCAACAATCCTCAAGTATCCGGGGCCTGCGTCGCGATTGAAGCGAAAGCCTGGGAGCGACTGATGGTCGACGGCGCGCCGGAGCCGACCGTCTTCAGGCTCGGCGGGCCGGAGGTTCAAACCGTGCGCGCCGTGCGCGACCGCGAGCACGCGGAGTGGTCGGTAACATCGGGCGTCGACGGCCTGGTTATCCTCAAAACCACCAAGTCCGCATTCACCGGCTACATCGAGGACAGGCTGACCACGCTGAAGCCGGCCGCCGATCGTATCTTCGGCACTCGCGCCACCGCGAAATGGGAGTACGCAAGCGGCTCGCCAAGTTATGCGCAAGTTAGAGCGCGAGTTATCGCAGCCATGCTCAAGGAGTTTGCCGCGCACAACAGCATGAGCGTGCAGCACACGCTGTTCGACATGGGCAAGGCCGCACTGGCCGCTGCGCCTGAGGTTTCGCGCATCACGCTCACCATGCCCAACCTGCACCACCTTCTGGCCGACCTGAGCCCGTTCGGTCAGGACAATCCTAATCACATCTTTGTGCCTATCGACGAGCCGCACGGTTACATCGAGGCCACCATCGAGCGGTAACTCGTCTCGCCAAGCACTAAGAACTTATCCGCAAATAGGTAGCGCCGGCCTCCAGGCCGGCTGTCGTGCGGATCTCCCGATCCGCACATCGCCGCTGGCGGCGAGGACGCCGCCAGTACAGCCGGTCCGGAGACCGGCGCTACCTGAAGACTTAATCTACGGATAAGCACTAAGTGAGCTTCGCCAGATCGCCGGGCTCGTCGATGTCTACTTCACCGCCTTCAAAATTCAGAGCGATCGCCGGGCACGGCGGGTTGATGAGCAATGCACGCGCGCCTTTGTCGCCTCGCAACGCAAGTAACTCCGCAAACATGCTGCGCGGAAATACGGCGGGGATACCATGAACGCCCGCGTAGGCCGAAGCCACAATGGCGGCTTGGTTCTGCGCAATAAAGGTCGCGATCAAGGCGCGCAGGTGCACCGCGGAAAGCCGAGGCTGGTCGCAGCTAAGGATCAGAACGCCGGAAGCGTCCTTCGCAACGGCGTCAAGCGTTCTCAAGCCCGCATGAATGGAACTGGCGATTCCCCGCTCCCATTGATCGTTAATCGAGAGGATCGCATCCTTCAACGCGATCGACGCACAGATGATCTCGTAGTGCGCTCCCAGAACGGCGATCACCGGCGCGGCTCCGGCCTCGTTGGCCAGGCTTATTGCGCGCTCAATCAGGGTCTCGCCGCTGAGCTTGATCAGTTGCTTCGGCTGACCCAGCCGGCGGCTGGCTCCCGCGGCCAGAACGATCGCCGGAACACTCATGGCTGCCCTTCGAAGTCGTGATGCAACAGGATCAGCATCACCAGGCCTACGACTGTAAACATCCGGAACGCTGCCTGCTGGCCGTTCCACGCGGCCGATTGCCACATGAGAAACCATTCGCCGCCCACGGCAAGGAATGCAACCAGCCACATCAAAAGAGAGAGAGCGAGTGCGGCTACGGCGACGCCTTTTGCCGCATTGAATGCGCTCGCGGGTCGCCGCACCACACGCAGGAGCTTCAATGCTCCCCACCAAAGCAGGATCGCGGTAGCAATTTCCCAGGCAATAATTCCCAGGTAGAAAGCAAGGTGAATAGCCGGCGAATGGATGGCGCGACCCATGCCGTGATTGCCGGGAAAGGTCGTATCCATGGTCAGAGTATGGCGCACAAACTCGTAATTCGACCCGAAATCCGTAAGGTTGTTAAAAACAACCAGTGTGTAGAACAACGCGATGCCCGCCAGCAGCGCCACCTTTGCCCAGCGTGTGATCATGGCCAATGCTAGCTTGATCCCGTCAAACTCCTCAAGAAAATTCTCTCCATGCGTGCTACATTCAATGCAAACGAAGCTGATGCCTTCCCCAGAGGAACAACTCGTCAAGCTCGGGCTGGACTTGCCCAATCTACCAAGCGCCGGCGGAAACTATTTGCCCGCCAAGCGCGTGGGCTCCATCGTCTATCTTTCCGGAGTCATTTCGACCGGGCCCGAGGGAGTTATAACCGGCACAGCGGGCCAGGACCGGACCGCCAATGCAGGCTACGCGGCGGCCAGAGCCTGCGCCATCTCGCAGCTAGCGGTGCTCAAGCGCGAATTAGGCTCGCTCGATGAGGTGGCTGAAGTGCTGTCGGTAACCGGATACGTAAAGGCCGCGCCCGGCTTCGGTGAATCGCCCGCTGTCATAAACGGGGCCTCGGATTTGCTGGTCGAGGTCTTCGGCGAAGCAGGCCGGCACGTGCGGGCGGCCGTAGGCGTCAGCGCTTTGCCGCGAAACGCACTGGTGGAGATTCAGATGACCGTAAGGGTGCGCGAGCCATGACCGGGCACGCGCTCTCTGCCCAACCTGTGCACTCGGTTTGGGATCGATCGATCGCGCCGCGCTGAGCAAGCAGACCCTACCCGACCGGGAGCTCTTTCCTGACCCATAACCGTTGGTAACCCTGAAGCCGCGGATCGTTTGGTCGCCCCATCCGAGCCAGGCCTTCATGCGCACACTTGCTGGATAAGAATCGACCCTGATTTGCACAGTGAAACTCCCAAAAAAATTAGATCATCCTTATGCTCTAAACGTTATTCTGTCTGCATCTTGTAGTTCAAATTAACAAGACACCAAACCAAGAGCTCCAGTTCTACTGGGCCCATTCTTCCATTTATTTCACATCCTCAATGAACGTGTGAGGATATCCCTACTTGCGAGGCTCTACCGATGAACTCGTCACCGCGTTGTTCTTCCACCTTGTTTTTGCGGCTGCTAGTGGTATCGGCAGCCGTTGCGCTGTGTTGCTCATACCTGTCGGCACAGCAAACACTCGGCGGCATTACGGGCCAGGTCACAGATCCCTCAGGCAGCGCCATTCCCAACGCCGCGGTGACGGTGGTAGACGAGCAAACCTCGCTAACACGCACGACCAGGACCAATTCCTCCGGCATCTACTCATTCGTGAACCTGCCCATCGACAGCTACACGCTGACCTATACGGCGGAGGGCTTCGATATCCAGAGGACCCCACACATCACAGTGCAGGCCGATCGAACAGCCACGGTCAATGCTCAGCTCAAAGTGGGCCAGACCACCACCACCGTCGAAGTTGAGGCCACGCCGCTGATGAACGCTGTGGACACCACCAACGGCTACGTCCTCGATACCGCGCAGATTGAAGTTGTACCGCTTGCGACGGGCAGCTTTACCGGCCTTGCCACGCAATCCACCGGCGTGAGCGCGGAGCTAGGCGGCGGAACCGGCGCCAATTCAGGGCTGGGAAACGAGCCCATCTGGGCCAACGGCCAGCGCGATACTTCGAATTCGTTCTTGCTCAACGGCGTTGACGCCAGCAACCTGTTCAACGGCAAGAGCAACAGCCAGGAGTCCTCGTCGCGCGTGATCAACTCGACCGGCGCACAAACCAGCCCAGGCGGCGGAGGCGGCGAGATCCTTTCCGTAGCCTCGATCTACCTCACCATCGGCAACGCCATCCCGACCCCGGCGCCTGAGACCATTTCGGAAGTCCGCGTCAACGCCTCGATGTACGACGCGCAGCAAGGATCGACCTCCGGCGCGCACATCGATCTAAGCACCGCCTCCGGGACCAATGCCTGGCACGGCTCAGCCTACGCGCATCGCGGCACCAGTTGGCTCAACGCCGCCCCATTCTTCTTCAACCAAGATCCGGACGTTCCGGCGTACGACAAGGTGCCTCACCTGAATCGCTACATTCTTGGCGGCGCTTTCGGCGGTCCCATCGTCAAGGACAAGCTCTTCGGATTCGTCGCTTATCAGCACCTGCACGTCGCCGACGAGGAGATCGGCGACTCGTTCATGGACGTTCCCGTGGGTCTCTCCGATTCCCGATCCGCGAATGACATTGCGAACCTCTCCAACAACTCCTTTTGTACGGCAGCGCAGCAGGCTGCCGGCGATTGCGCTCAAGTGGGCGCCGCCCAAATCGACCACGACGCGCTCGTCTTGTTCAACTCGCCTTCGCTGCCCGGCGAACCCGGCAAGTGGCTAATACCAAACGATGCGCTCAACGGCACCCCTCCAACCGCTTCGCATCTCGACAACGCTTTTATTCCCGGCACCGCGCGCTTCAAGGCCGACCTGGCCGTCGCCGACCTCGACTATAACGCCACCAAGAAAGATACTCTTAGCCTCAAGTATTTCTACCAGCACGATCCCACCGTCGCGCCCTACGGCTATTCCAACGTACCTGGATTCACCGAGCACCTCGACTCCGGCGCGCAGGTCGCTTCCATCACCAATACCCTCGTGCTCAGGTCGAACCTCAGCACCACCCAGACGCTCGGCGTCCTTCGCGAAAAGGATTGGGGCGACAATGAGCAGGCCTTCGGGCCCAGCTCCATCCCCGGCGGCGCGGCAGGCACCGGCTCGATCAACATGTTCGGATCGAAATACTTCCCCGGCGTCTCCATCTACAACGTTCTCGGCAACTATCAACCCTCCGGTATCAGCCCTGTTTATCTGAATATCGGCCCCAATGCCGAAGGACAGTCTGCCAATACCGGCATGTTCCAAAACCGCCTGGCGCCCTCGGGCAACGGAATCCTGATTGTCGGCAAGCACACCATCAGCTTTGGCGCCAGCTATACCTACACGCAACTCAACACCATCGACAAGCGCACCGGTACCGGCACTGTTACCAGCGACGACTTCAGCCAGTTTGTGCAGGGCTATGTGTCCCCAGGCGATTCAGCGACCGGCTTTTATGTCACCTCCTATCTCCAGGGCAATGCCAGCCGCTATTACCGGGCCAATCAGCTCGGCACCTACGGGCAGGACAAGTGGCAGATCACGCCCACCCTTTCGCTCACCCTTGGACTGCGCTACGACTGGGATGGCGGGCTCACCGAGAAGTACGGCCGCATCTTCAACTTCGAGCCCAAGCTCTATAGCTACAATGCAGCCTCCGACGTGATCGGGACACCGGCTTGATCATCGCCGGCAACAACGCCAACGGCACCTCGGGAGTGAGCAACACCACCCTCACCGGCCGCCAGTGGGGTATCGGCCCCCGCGTTGGCGCCGCTTGGCAACCTCCGATGTTTCACAGCAAGCTGGTAGTCCGCGCCGGCGGCGGTTTGTACTACGACCGCGGCGAGCTATTCACCTACTTCTCGCCCGGTTACGCCATCGGCACCGTCACCGGCGGTCCCTTCGGCGTCAACCAGCAACTGCCCTTCGTAAACGCCTCGACCTGCCCGTCGGTCTCGCAGTCTCTCTACCAGTACTACATTCCTACCTGCGGCGGGAACGGCGGCTTTGGTCCGCCCACCGGTCCGCCTACCGACGCCGCCGGCGATCTTGAGAATCCGTACGGCACCAGCCTGGAATTCGCGGCTCCCAACAACCCCAAAGCCTCGGATCTGTCGGCTCACCTGCCCAACGTCTGCAGCATCGTGAACGAGGGATTGGGCGGCATCCCGGGAATCTGCCCTGCAGCCCCAGGGAATCCCGACGGATTGGTCACCAACAACGGGCAACCTATCTCCCTCGGCGTCTACGACCGCGCCAACAAGCTGCCCTACACCATGAACTACACGCTCGACATCCAGTGGCAGCCGAGGAGCGATCTGGCCATTGAGATAGGCTATGTGGGCAACCTCGGTCGCCACCAGGTCATTCCGCTGCCGTTCAATCAGCCGACCATCGCTTCGCCCTCCAATCAGCTCCTCACCGGCGGCTCATGCCCGCAGACTTACAGCTACGGCTACAATGTCGGGTTCAACCCCTTGCCCGCCAATGCGCCTTCTTGCTATGGATCGCCGGCAAGCTACCTCGCCAACTACGAAGGCGGCAACGTCGACCTCCGCGTTCCCTACATCGGCTATGCAGCCGAGTCCATCTCCTATGTTGCACAAGGCGTCGATGCCTACAACGCCGCCCAGATGCACATCGACAAGCGCATGAGCCACGGCCTTCAGGTCGGAGCATCCTACACTTACTCCCATGCCCTCGACGAGCAGAGCGGCCTGGGTCTCTTCTACTGGGGCAACAATCCGCTCAACCTGCGCAGCGGCTACGGCTCCTCCGACTTCGATCGGACTCACGTTCTCAGCTTCAACTACGTCTTCCGGATACCCGAGTTCGCCAAAAAGAGCTCTCTCGAAGGCAAGTTCATCGACGGATGGGAGCTGGTCGGCAATACCGTTCTGCAGAGCGGCCAGCCCTACAGCGTCATCGACTTCTCCGGCGCCATCGGCAGCATCTACTACTCAACCGCCGACGGCATCACCAATCCCATTGTGCCGCTGGCGCCGGGTTGCACGGCCAAGACTGCTCTCACTCATGCATCCGGCGCCTGGTTCCCTGTCACCGGAGTGTCGGCCCTGAAGCCGCAATGTTTCACGCTGCCATTGCTGCCCGCCGGCGGCCTCAACGGCGCCATCCCCCCTGACGATCCATACGAAACCGGCTTCGCATCCGGGGAACGCAACATCTTCCGCCAGGCATTTCAGAAGCGCGCCGACGCTTCGCTCATCAAAGACACCAAATTGACCGAACGCTTCGGCCTCAAATACACGTTCGATGTCTACAACCTGACCAACACCACCAGCTTCGATATTCCCGGCAACCAGGTCTCTCAGAACGCCGGCTACAGCGCCTTTCCAGCTGCGGGAACGCCCGTCCTGCCGGGTACCTGTAACGCGGCGGGCGCGGGAACCGTCACCGGCAGCTTCTACAGTTGCCCCAGCGGTCTAGGCATCGTCACCCACACCATCGGCAGTCCGCGCCAGATTCAAATGTCCCTGCACCTGGACTTCTAGCGCGTCCCGTCTCTGAAGCATGCATAACTGATGTCCCGTCTCTTAAGTACGCATAATAAAATCACTGTCATCCTGAGCGGAGTTGGGCGCGTTTTTTTGCGCCCAACGCAGTCGAAGGACCTGCGGTTGTTTTTCGCCCCCCGCCCCATCGCAACCTTGCACAATTTAGCTTCCCATCGCCGCCGTCATTCACTCTCGGCCCATACAATCTGAATATGAGTGCTTCTCCGTGGACGGTTCGCGGTCTACGCCTTGCGCTTGCCGGCGGTTCGTTGCGTCCCTCCGAGTTGGCCGAACAGGCCCTCGCGCATGCCAATGCGAATCCCGGCCGCAATACCTATCTTTGGCAGGATGCGGCGTGGACCCGCGCCCAAGCCGCGCACGCAGAGACCACGCGATGCATCAACGGCGGAGCCTTTGGCGACGGCAGAAGCCCGCTTTGGGGCTTGCCCATTTCAGTGAAAGATTGCTTCGATCTGGCCGGTGCTCCCACCACCTGCGGAGTACGCTTCTACCGCGAGTTGAATGGCAACGCCGCGCAGGATTCCTGGCTCGTCGAGCAGCTCCGCGCGGCTGGCGCAGTCATCACCGGCAAGACCCACCTTCATCCGCTGGCCTACGGCATCACTGGTGAGAATCCCGAATTCGGCGACTGCCTGCAGCCCGCCGACCCCACCGCGCTTACTGGCGGATCATCCTCCGGTGCGGCAGCCAGCGTGCAAGAGGGCTCTGCCGTGGCAGCCATCGGAACGGATACGGGCGGCTCCATTCGCGCACCGGCCGCGCTATGCGGCTTGGCCGGCTATCGCTCCACCATCGGCCGCGGCAATTGGCAAGGCGCCGCACACCTGGCCGAATCCTTCGACACCATGGGCTGGCTTTTTCGCGACCTCGAGGATGCTCCGCTACTGGCCAAATTGTTCGCACCTCCTGACGTGAAACCGACTGCCGCGTTCACCCGCTTTGCCGTCATCGATGCGGACTTTCTTTACGACTGCGAGCCGCAGATTGTCTCGAGCCTCCAAGCCGCAATCCGCGAACTCGAAGCACTCGGCCTGCGCGCTTCCACCGTCAACGTGGATTGGTGGACAGACTCCTTCGACATCTTCGCGCCCATCCAGGCATGGGAAGCCGCACGCATCCACGACGGCCACTTCGACCAGTTTGAGACGTCCATTCGCAAGCGCCTGGAGTGGGGCGCGCGCATCGCCCCGGACGAAATCGCCGCGTTGCGCCAGCGGCACCAGGCATTCCGCACTCGCATGGATGAGTTCTTAGCCGTCAATGAGCTCGTTCTGCTTCCTGCCATTCCCGTTCAGCGGCTCGCCGCCGGCGCCGATCACAGCCAGACCCGCAGCCGCCTGCTCCGTTACACTGTTCCGTTCAGCCTGGGCGGCAACCCCGCAGTCGTAATTCCATGCGCCGCGGGCGGCATGCAGTTGGTAGCAGCGCGCAATCGCGACGAAGACCTGGTGCGGTTGGCCGCCCAACTCGGCGCCGCCAGAAATACAGCGGGGTCATTATCGCGAGTATGACAGCTTCCATTGAGAGAGGGCCTCCAGGATTCATCCTGCGCCGTCAACTCTGCCCGCATCGCAATTCCTCCTCTTCTGAGCGACAATGGAAACATGACCGACCTGGAACGCATTCTGCCCCTCTGGCGCGAGCTCGAAGCCGCTCAGGCGGACTGTGTTCTGGCCACGGTCGTCGCCATCGAGGGTTCCAGCTATCGCAAGCCCGGCGCGTGCATGTTGCTCGCTCCTGACGGCCGCCGCGCCGGCACCGTGAGTGGCGGATGCCTCGAAGCTCAAGTCGCCAGCCGCGCCTGGTGGCTTACTTCAAATGGCCCCACCGTCCAGCGTTACTCCACCGTTGAAGAGGACGGCGACCTTCCTTATGGCTCCGGCTGCGGCGGGGTGGTCTATCTGCTTCTCGAGCGCCGCCCAACTGCGCGACCGATGCTCGCGGCCATGCAGGAAGTCTTTGATCGCCGTATCCCGTTGGCCGTCGCCACCGTCCTGGAGGGCGAGCAAATCGGCCGCCGCGCCTTTGCCGGCCTCGAAATCAACTCGTTGGAAAACCCGCCGACTCTCGCCGCGCTCGGCGATGCTTCGCTCAAAGACCTTGCCGAAATCGCGCTCACGACCTGTGACTCAATCGAGAACTGCGTATCAATCGGCGGATCGGCCGTGCGCGTCTGGGCCAATTTCCGCCCCGCCCGTCCCGGACTTTGGATATTCGGCGCAGGCGACGACGCCAAGCCGCTCGTGAACCTCGCAAAGGAGCTGGGATGGTTCGTCTCCGTGGCCGACGGCCGCTCTCAGCTCGCTACCCGCGAACGATTTCCGCTTGCCGACAAAGTGAGCGTCCTCCAAACACAAGACGAACCCGCCCGCTCACATCCCGCATTCACAGCTATCCAACCCCACGACGCTGCCGTCATCCTGACTCACAGCTTCGAGCAGGATTCACGCATCCTCGCCGCCTTGCTGGCGCTCGATAAAAGGCCGGCCTACATTGGCGTGCTCGGCCCGCAGCGCCGCACCCGCGAGCTGCTTGTCGAAGCTGCTCGCCTGCTCAACTTGCCCGCCGCTCCGGCCAACACAATCTGGATAGACCGCTGGCTCGAGCAGCTTCATGCCCCGATGGGCCTCGATCTGGGCGCGGAATCGCCCGAGACCATCGCTTTCTCCATCCTCGCTGAGATTCAGCAATCCCTCACTACGGCCACGGCTCATCCTCTGCGTGAGGTCCGCGGCGCGCCCCAGGCGATCCACGGATGACCGCACCAGCCTTTGCCTGCCCATTTACTAATCGCGCTCCCAGATTCTTGGTTTTCGATATGCCTGTTGCTCGCCCGCCGGTTTGAACTAGAATATGTTCTCTAACCCGGCTGGAATTCTCGCCATTCGCGAAGCCGCCGCTGGCTTGTAAGACACTACCTCTCGCAAGGAGTCGATGGATGGAGTCGGCATCTCCAGCAGATATCGCCCAGGCACTGGTTGAACAGCTGCCCCCGCTCAGCGCCAATGCCGCGGCCGTTGAGGCTGACCGATGTTTGTACTGCTACGATGCGCCCTGCACGCACGCCTGCCCAACTCACATCGATATTCCCCGCTTCATCAAAAAGATTGCCTCCCATAATCTGCGCGGCTCTGCAGAGACCATCTTCGCCGCCAATCTTCTCGGCGCAACCTGCGCGCGCGTTTGTCCAGTGCAGGAGCTGTGCGAGGGCGCGTGTGTATTGGGCGCCGATCACAAGCCCATCTCCATTGGCCGCCTGCAACGCTATGCCATGGACTACGCCCGCGACCGTCGCATCTATCCATCCGTCAAGGCCGCGCCCACCGGCCGATCTATCGCCGTCATTGGCGCTGGCCCTGCGGGGCTTTCCTGCGCGGGCGAACTGGCAAAGCTGGGCCACGCAATCACCATCTTTGAAAAACGCAGCCTGCCTGGCGGCCTCTCCACCTACGGCATCATTGCCCTGCGCGAGCCGGTCGACGTTGCCATCGGCGAAACGCGCATGATCGAAGCGCTTGGCGTCGAGATCAAGACTGACATCGAATTCGGCAAGGACGTGACACTGGCCGAGCTGCGGAAGAACTTCGACGCCGTTGTCCTGAGCACCGGTCTGGGCCGCACGCCTGAGCTTCGCATCGAAGGCGAAGAGGTCATCGTCGACGGCCTCGAATTCATTGAAGCCAGCAAGACCGCCCCGGAGAGCCTGAAGATCGGCCACAACGTCATCGTCATTGGCGCGGGCAACACCGCCATCGATTGCGCCACCATCGCCAAACGGCTGGGTGCGGAACGCGTGACGATGGTCTATCGCCGCACAGATCGCGAGATGACCTGCTACGAACACGAGTACGACTTTGCCCGCAAGGAAGGCATCGAGTTCCGCTTTCTCACCCAACCCGCGCGCGTGCTGCTGGGAGGCGGACACCCGGTTGGCCTCGAATGCCTGCGCGTCGAGTTAGGCGAGCCCGATGCCTCTGGCCGCCCCGCGCCAAGGACTGTCGCTGATTCTGAGTTTGCGCTCCATGCGGATCAAATTGTCAAAGCCATCGGCCAGCAAAAGCCCTCGTTGGCAACGCTGCTTGGCCTCGAGATAAACAAGGGCTTCATCGCCGTCGACGCAGGCTTTCAAACCAGCCTGCCCGCCGTCTATGCCATCGGCGATTGCATCCGCGCATCCGGCGCTGCTTCCACCGTCATGGCCGTTGAAGACGGCAAGCTCGCCGCGACCGCAATCCACCAGCAGTTTGCATCGCTCTCCACGCCCGCCGAGGTGAATTAACCATGGCAGACCTTCGCATCGACTTCGCCGGCATCAAGTCGCCCAACCCTTTCTGGCTTGCCTCTGCGCCGCCCACCAACTCCGGCGCGCAGATTCACAAAGCCTTTGAGGCCGGCTGGGGCGGCGCTGTTTGGAAGACGATCGGCGCCCCTGTGCTCAATGTCTCCAACCGCTACGGCGCTTGGCATTACGGCCGACAGCGCATGTTGGCCATCAACAATGTCGAGCTCATCTCCGATCGTCCCATCGAGATCAACCTGCGTGAGATTGCCGAGGTCAAGCGAGCCTGGCCCGATCGCGCCGTCATAGTATCTGCCATGGTCGAGTCCAAACCCGAGGCCTGGCGCGACATCGTGCGTCTCATCGAAGATACTGGCGCCGACGGCATCGAGTTGAACTACGGCTGTCCGCACGGCATGAGCGAGCGCGGCATGGGCGCCGCCGTCGGCCAGGTACCGGAATACTGCGAACAGATTACCCGCTGGGTGATGGATGCCGCGGCCATTCCGGTCATCGTTAAGCTCACGCCTAACATCACTAACATCGTGTTGCCGGCCCGCGCCGGAGTTGCCGCCGGCGCCAACGCGCTGTCCCTCATTAACACCATCAACTCCATCGTCGGCGTCGACCTTGACACGCTTGAACTCACGCCCTCGATCGGCGGCAAAGGCGGCCACGGCGGCTATGCAGGCCCCGCCGTCAAGCCCATCGCGCTTAACATGCTGGCCGCGCTCGGAACCGACGAAATCGTCTCCAAGTCCGGCCTTCCCATCTCCGGCATGGGCGGCATTGCCACCTGGCAAGACGCCGCGCAGTTTCTTCTCTTGGGCGCATCCAGCCTCCAGGTCTGCACCGCTGTCATGCACTACGGTTACCGCATCATCGAAGACCTTTGCGACGGCCTCTCCAATTGGATGGACGAGAAAGGATTCAAGACCATCGCCGATGTCTGCGGTCATAGCCTGCATCGCGTCTCCGACTTCAAGGACTTTGACCTATCTTTCCGCGCTGTCGCCCGCATCGACACGGCTAAGTGCATCAAGTGCGACCTATGCTACGTGGCCTGCAACGATACCGCGCATCAATGCATCGATCTAATCTCTCCGCGGGGCATGGCGGTCGAGCCGCGCAGTTACGACGTGCGCTCCAATGGCAAAGACCAAGCCATAACAACACGCCCGCAGCCCGTCGTGCGCGAAGACGATTGCGTCGGCTGCCGGCTCTGCTATAACGTCTGTCCGGTCGACGACTGCATTACCATGGTCGAGCTTCCCTCCGGGCGAAACGAAGTTACCTGGAGCGAGTTATCGGAGAAACAGACCCAGGTCACCGAAGACTGGGAGACAATGAAGGCGTATCGTGAGCGTGTGGGCATTCACATTCACTAACGAGCACCTTGAAGAGTCGAGGTTTTGAAAGGGCACGACTTTAGTCGTGCCGCAAAAGCATCACAACACACGCGGGGCTCTAGCCCCTGAGGAAAATGTCGGTTTCACGGCGAGACTTGCTCAAAGTCTTGCTAACTCATTTTTCGAATCACCGTGTAACTGCAAGAGGAGAACGTCCAAATGGGACTGCTGATCAAGGGCGGAGAAATCGTGACTGCGGAAAGCCGGTCATACGCGGATATCTTCATCGAGAACGAGACGATCAGCCGCATCGGGCTTGACCTCGACGTGCCGTCGGGAACCGAGGTCATCGACGCTACCGGAAAGCTCGTCTTTCCCGGTTTCATCGATCCTCATGTTCACATCCACTTACCTTTTATGGCCACCTTTGCCAAGGACACGCACGCCACAGCGAGCAAGGCCGCGCTCATCGGCGGCACAACCACATTCATCGAAATGGTCTGTCCCTCGCGCAATGAGGATGCGCTCGAAGGCTATAACATCTGGAAGCAAAAGGCCGAAGGCAACAGCGCCTGCGACTATGCATTTCACATGGCCGTCACCCGCTACGACGCTAAGACAGAAGCCCAGCTTCGCGAGATCGTCGCCGATGGTACAGCCTCCTTTAAAATCTTCCTTGCCTACAAGAACTTCTTCGGCGTAACCGATGAGGAAATGTTCAATACCCTTAACCTTGCCGCCAGTCTCGGAGTGATGACCACCGCTCATTGCGAGAACGCGGAGTTAGTCGGCCAGTTACAATCGCTTCTGCTCTCCCAGGGCAAGACCGGTCCTGAATGGCATGAGCCCAGTCGTCCCGAGGCCGTTGAAGCCGAAGGAACCAGCCGCTTCGCGACCTTCCTCGAAAGCACCGGCGCAACCGGCTACGTTGTGCATCTTTCCTGCGCGCCCGCTCTGCGCGCGGCCGTCGAAGCAAAAATGCGCGGCGTTAAGTTATATGTCGAATCGGTGCTTCCGCACTTTCTGCTCGATAAGACTTATGCCGAACGCGCCGGCGTGGAAGGCATGAAACACGTCATGTCGCCGCCCTTGCGCGACAAGCGCAATCTGCCCGTGCTGTGGGGCGCGCTCAATGCCGGCTTCATCGACACTGTCGGCACCGACCACTGCCCCTTCGACACCGAGCAGAAGCTGCTCGGCGCCAATGCATTCACCCAGATTCCCAACGGCATTCCCGGCCTCGAAGACCGCGTGAACCTGATGTACACCTACGGCGTCAAGCGCGGCGGCCTCGACCTTCACCGCTTCGTCGATGCCCTCAGCACCAAGGCCGCAAAGCTCTTCGGCCTTTTCCCGCGCAAGGGAACGATTGCGATCGGATCGGACGCCGATCTGGTCGTCTACGACACAGTGTATCGCGGCGCTATCTCCGCGGCCACGCAGCACACCAACAACGACTACAACGGCTTCGAAGGATTCGAGATCGAAGGCCGACCAATGATCGTTACGGTACGAGGCAAGGTGCAGGTGCGCGATGGCGTCTTTGTGGGCGAGCCTGGGCGCGGACAAATGATTCGCCGCAAGCCAAGTCATTCCGCCCAGCGGGAGGTAGTTCATGCCCGCTGATGCCAAAGCCGCAATCGAACTGCTCAAGGAACTGCGTTCCCTCACCGCCGATGAGAATGGGGCTCAGCGCGTGGCCTGGACCCCCACATGGCTCAAGGCGCGCGAATGGTTCCAATCCAAACTGCGCGCGTTGCCCATCGAGCATCACTACGACGCCGCAGGCAACAGTTGGAGCACGATGGCCGGCGCATCCGACAAGACTCTCATTGTCGGCAGTCACCTCGACTCCGTTCCCAATGGCGGCTGGCTCGACGGCTGTCTCGGCGTCATGGCCGCGTTCGCCGTGCTGCGCAGTGTTGCCGAAGAATACAACGGCAAGCCGCCCATCACCGTCCGTCTTGTCGATTGGGCAGATGAGGAGGGCGCGCGCTTCGGCCGCAGTCTCTTCGGCTCCTCGGCCTTCGCAGGAACCGCGACCATCGACCAGGATCGCGGCCGCACCGACGCAAACGGCATTCGCCTTGAAGACGCGCTCGCCAACTGCGGCGTCTCCATTGATTCCATCGGCGATGCGCAGGTCGAGCGCAAGAACGCCTCAGCATATCTTGAGCTTCACATCGAGCAGGGCCCGGTTCTCGAAAGCATGGGCCTTCCCCTCGGCGCGGTGCTCGGCACCAAGGGCGTCGAGCGCCACGCCATCACCTTCCTTGGCCAGGAAGCGCACTCCGGCTCCACGCCTATGAACGCCCGCCGCGATGCGCTCGCCGCTGCGGCAAAACTCGCTCTGGAAATTCGGCCTATTGCAAAGAAGCATCCTGACGCGGTCTGCACCATGGGCAGCCTCAAAACATTTCCCGGCATCGTTACCGCGGTCGTTGGCCGCTGCGAGGCGACGCTCGACCAGCGCGACCTGAACGCCGGCGTGCTGGCCGCCATGTATCGCGAAGCCCAGGAAAAGAGCAGACAATTTGCAATGGAAGAAGGCTGCACCGTCGACTGGTCGCGCATCTGGAACATTGCGCCCGAGCCCTTTCATCCTGTTCTCATTGGTCTTTGTGAGGATGCGATTCGCGAGACCGCAGGCCGTTCTTATCGCTTGCCATCCGGCCCTTTGCATGATGCAGCCGAGGTATCCCGCTCCGGCATTCCCACCGCAATGATGTTTGTGCAATCGCTCAAGGGCATAAGTCACAACAAGATTGAAGATACCCAGGAAGATCACCTTGAGTTAGCCATTACAGCGTTCGACAATCTCGCATCCAAGACCATCGAATGGATTCGCATGTTATGAGGAGGTTACAGGAGTTATGAGCGCGATTGAGACATTGACCCCTGCCGCGGTAACTCACTGGATCGACGGAAAGCCTGTCCCGGCCACCTCCGGACGCTTTGGCGACGTCACCAATCCCGCCACCGGCGAGATCATCGCGGAGGTTGGCTTTGCATCCAGCGAAGATGTCGACCTCGCCGTCGCGGCCGCCAAAGCCGCCGCACACGATTGGCGATCCACGCCCCTGTCGCGCCGCGCCGAGGTCCTCTTCAACCTGCGCAATCTGGTTGCCGAACATCGTGCCGAACTGGCCGCAATCCTCAGCCGTGAGAATGGCAAGACCATGGCCGATGCTCTTGGCGAAGTGGCGCGCGGCCTTGAGAATGTAGAGTTCGCCTGCGGCATTCCCAACCTGCTCAAGGGCGGCTACACTGAGCAAGCCAGCCGCGGCGTCGATGTCTACCAGATCCGCCAACCACTCGGCGCAGTAGCCGGCATCACGCCCTTCAACTTTCCCGGCATGGTTCCGCTCTGGATGTTATCCAACGCCATCGCCTGCGGCAACACCTTTGTCCTCAAGCCATCAGAGAAAGTCCCGTCCGCCAGCGTACTTATCGCTGAGTTAGCCAAGCAGGCGGGCATTCCCGACGGTGTCTTGAATCTTGTCAATGGCGATAAGGTTGCCGTTGACCGGCTCCTCGAGCATCCCGATATCAAGGCGATCAGCTTTGTAGGTTCCACGCCGGTAGCAAAGTATATCTATGAGACTGCCACTCACAATGGCAAGCGCGTGCAAGCGCTCGGCGGGGCAAAGAATCACATGATGGTCCTTCCCGACGCCGATATTGCCATGGCTGCCGACGCCGCGGTCTCCGCCGGTTATGGCGCTGCCGGCGAGCGCTGCATGGCCATCTCCGTTGTGCTCGCCGTCGGCAATGTCGCCGATCCGCTTATCGCGGCGATACGCGAGCGTGTCGCGCGCATCAAGGTCGGTCCGGGCTCGGAGCCTAACAGCGAGATGGGTCCGCTCATCACGCGCGAGCATCGCGATCGGGTCGCCGCTCATCTGGACGCTGCTGTCCAAGAAGGAGCAACGCTGGCCGTCGATGGCCGCCTCGATCCTGCCATGAAGTCTGACGGATTCTTCCTCGGCCCCTCGCTCATCGACAATGCCAAGCCCGGCATGAAGTGTTATGACCAGGAGATTTTCGGCCCCGTGCTCAGCGTGGTGCGCGTGCCCACTTATGCTGAAGGCCTACGGCTCATCAATCAGAATCCCTTCGGCAACGGCACCGCCATCTTTACGCAGAATGGGGGCGCGGCCCGCCAATTTCAATTCGATGTCGAGGTAGGTATGGTGGGCATCAATGTGCCTATCCCCGTCCCTGTCTCTTACTACAGCTTCGGCGGATGGAAATCGTCTCTCTTCGGCGATCTGCACATGTACGGCCCCGAAGGCGTTCAGTTCTACACGCGGGCCAAGGTAGTTACAAGCCGATGGCCCGACCCCGGCGCAAGCACGGTCGATCTGGGCTTCCCGCAAGTGCGTTGAGCTATGCTGCCTCTTCCGCGGCAACGGAGGAGGCAGGTACGCTTATCTTCATCAGTGCCAGGTACAACGTTCCCGCCGTAAAGAAGCCCACAAACCACGCGTAGTCGTATAAGAAATGTAACTGCTTCACCGCCAGCCCAATCAGCGCAATTCCCACGCCTAACGCCAGTGCCACGACAGCGCGGGGATTGATCCCTTTCGAGTAGTGATAACTCCCCTCGCGATGATATAGCGAGTTCACATCCAGCTCCGTCTTCCGAATCAGAAAGTAATCGCAAACCATGATCCCTGCAACCGGACCGAGTAACCCCGAGTAACCCACCAGCCAACCGAATATATAACTGTCCGGCGTTGCCAGGAGCTTCCATGGGCACATGGCCAGGCCGAGAAATCCCGTAATCAACCCGCCCGTGCGAAAGCTGATCAGCCGCGGGTAGAGATTTGAAAAATCGTTCGAGGGTGAAACCACATTCGCCCCAATGTTTACGTTCAGGGTAGCGATCAGAATGGCGATGAGCGCGATAAATGCAACTGCCGGCTGATGAAACGCGCCGATCAGCACGATCGGGTTCCAGATGGGATGCCCGAAGAGCACAGCCGATGCCGACGTCACCGAAATCCCCACAAACGTATAGAGCGTCATTGCCACTGGCAATCCGAATGCCTGGCCCCATGCCTGCGACGTTTGCGATTTTGAGTACCGCGTGAAGTCGGGAATGTTCAGCGCGAGCGTAGCCCAATAGCCCACCATAGCCGTCAGCGATGGAAAGAACACGGCGAGAAACGCGCCGGTAGAGTGGAACTGGCTCGGAGTTGATAACATCGACCCGAAGCTGCCCGCCTTGATTCGCACCCATATCAGCAGCGCCGCGGCCATCACAAACATGAACGGTGCGCCGAAGGCTTGTAAGTGGCGGATTGATTCAACCCCGCGCCAGACCACAATCATATTGAGCAGCCAGAAGCCGAGGAAGCAGGCCCACAGCACCCCGTCCGCGGTGGCGAATGACGGCCAGATAACCGCCAGCATCGAGTGAATTGCGGTCCCGCCGATCCATGACTGAATGCCGAACCAGCCGCAGGCCACAATGGCGCGCAGAATCGCCGGCAAGTTAGCCCCGCGCACACCGAAGGGCGCCCGTATGAAAACCGGAAAAGGGATGCCGTACTTGGCCCCCGCGTGTGCGTTCAGCAGCATGGGAATCAACACGATCAAGTTACCCAGTAACACCGTCGCAATCGCCTGCTTCCAATCCATGCCTTTGGCAATCAGCGACGAGGCAAGCTGATAGGTCGTTACCTCCATCGACATCGAAAACCACAACGCAACGTAGTTATACGCCCCCCATGTGCGTTGTCCCCGCATCGTGGGCGCCAGGTCGCGATTCGAAAGGGACGGATCGTTGCTGCTCACGGCTGCTCCTCAACGTTCGATAGATTGTGTGATTTGACTCCGGAAACCGAGCCATCGCGCCGCCGGTGGATTGATTTTACACTCTTGTTGCAAGGTGTTCTTGCCGGATTCGTATCTAAACCATCCGCTTCGCGCAGCCGGTTACCCTCTCTGCGAAGTCCATGTTAGATTCTGCCAATGACTAACGCCTCTTACCCGCCGAAGCACGCGCCGGCCGGCTTTAGAGTCGCTGCTTGCAGTTTCCACTAACACCCGGCACAATTCGGACGATGAACTAGGTGTACTGCTGCACGCGACCGGCAGTGGAATTGCGGGCAAACTCCTTGGCCAAACTCGATACTCCGATGGCAATCCGGCCGGAGAATCCTACGTGAGCGCGTGATCTTGACCTGCATTTGAGGCTGGGGCAGCATTGGAGTCCGCACCGTGAGGATGCCTAGATGGCAATGACAATTCTCGTCGTCGACGACTCGGTCACCATGGTCATGAGCCTCAAGACCACCTTGTCAATGAGCGGCTTTCTTGTGGAGACAGCCAATCATGGCCAAGCCGCGCTCGATAAGTTGAAATCGGGAATCAAACCCAATCTGATCATCACCGATATCAATATGCCCGTGATGGGCGGCATGGAATTGATCGGGAAAGTGCGCGCTCTGCCGGGCTTTCGATTCATTCCCATCCTGACTCTAACCACCGAGAGCGAAGCATCCAAGCGCGACGAGGGCAAGCGCCTCGGAGCAACCGGCTGGCTGGTCAAGCCGGTATCGGGCGACGACCTGATCAGAGTGATCAAGAAGGTCTTGCCGGGGGCATAAGGAAATGGCTTCGACTGCGCTTAAAACGATTGAACCGATCTCTCGCGTTAACGCGCGTGTCGCCGGAATCGCCGTCGACGCGGCCGAGGCCGATCGCAAGGTCCGCATTACAAGAATTCGAAACCGGCTCCTGAAACAAGCACTGATCCGGCTTGGTCTTTTGGCCCTGCTCTGGTATTCGCTGGCCTATCGGCTAGGTCCCGAACTTGCACCGTGCCGGCTCCGCATCGCCGGACTCTTGGTCCTGTTCGCCCTCATTCCCGGCTTGGCTTACAAAGTGAGTGACTTTGCGGAGGCGCGGCGTGCCGTCTCCAATATGTGGGCATTCGGCCAACTGAAATACGATGATATATCCAGGACGCTGGATAACAGCAAGATGCTCCAGGCCGACATCGTGGACTCCAAACCTTACATCGACGTAATGCACGAGCAGATCGGAGATTCACTATCGGAATCGGAACGCGAAGTCATGCAGGTGATTGAACAGATCGGCTTGCTCCATACAAAAGCCAGCCAGCAGAGAGCGCGCATCGCCGAGTCCATCAAGAGCGGCAATGAACTCAATCAAAGCACAAGCATTCGCATCGAAAACAACAAGCAGATCATTGCCGCAATCGAAATGCAGTTGGATGCACAGAACGACGAGTTCAAGAGCAATTTCGAGCGCATCCGTGGCATGGCCGCGGAGGTGGGCGCTTTGACGCCGCTGATCAAGGTCATCACTTCCATCGCACAACAGACCAGCCTGCTGGCATTGAATGCGGAAATCGAAGCCGCGCGGGCGGGAAACGCGGGCCGGGGCTTTGCCGTAGTCGCCTTTGAAGTGAGAAAGCTAGCCGTGCTTTCTACCAAGGCCGCCTCCGACATTACCGAAAAAATCAAGACCACCTGCAAGAAAGTCGACATCGAGATGGCTGCAGCCATGGAATCGCTAAAGCAGCACGAGTCCAACGTCGCGATGAGTCACCTTGTCGGCGACTTGGGCGGGATGCAGGATGAATTCTCCAAGAACAGCAGATTGCTTCTCGAAGTCATCACCGAGGTCGACGCAAATTACGAGGAGAGTGTCATCCGCCTATCCCAGGCCCTGGGCCACATTCAGTTCCAGGACGTGATGCGCCAGCGAATGGAACACGTGCAGGAAGCGCTGACACAAATGCGCGACCACCTGCAATACTTGATGGCAAAGCCCAGCGACCATGACTGGAACGGGCAGCTTGATCGCACATTCAAACAACTCCTCACCAATCATTTCCAGAGCTACAAAATGAAGAGCCAGACCGTCACCCACCTATCCGTTGCCGGCGGCAGCTCAATCGGCGACCACAGCAGGCCCGCAATCGAGCTTTTCTGAACGGGCCAAGATCCATTTGAGTTCCACAAGCCGCGACGTTTCCGCCCCCGTTACAGCGTAAGTATAATAAAATACAATACTTACTTGAACTGTCTCCCTTGATTACCACCAAAGACTGCAAATACCATGCAAGAGGACTAGAGTGTTAGTGGGTAATTAGGCCCGAATCCAGATCCGAGAAAACGGAGACAGCGATCCGCTCCCAATCTCTGTGCAACGGCTGGATTTCTCAGCACCACCCAACGCAACGCGAGGTAGAGAATTGCACGAGTCTGTTGATTGGCCACAAAAAGCACTTCCGTCGCGGCCTCGCCGCCACACTTTCCTTTTCCTCATCGGCGCTCTCGCCATCATCCTGCTGTCCAGCCGGACCGCGATTTCTTACTGGGTCGACCTGCTCTGGTTCCGGTCGCTCGGTTACGCAGACGTGTTTTGGAAAACGCGAGCCCTTGAGTGGGGAATCTTCGCGACATTCGCCGTAGCCACGTTCCTGGCTCTCTTCGGGGCCTTCTGGGCGCTCAAACGCGCTCACATCGCAGAAATGCCCAGCACCCATACCATCCTCATTGCCGGCAATCCTGTAAATCTGCCCGTCGAGTCCGCCTTGCGCTGGATCGCGATCCTCGCTTCGCTGCTGATTGCACTTGCCACCGCAGCGGCCATGGAAGCGCAATGGTCCACTCTGGCCCTTTATTGGTATGCGCCGCGCACCAGTGGCAGCGTCTCCGACCCCATCTTCGGTCTGCCCCTCAACTTCTATCTCTTCACCTTGCCTGCCTGGCATCTCATCGTCGGCTGGCTCCTTACTTTATCCGTTCTCAGTTGCGTTCTTGCCGTCGTGTTCATCCTCATTACCGGCGGGACCCGCGCACTTGGCGGGCGCATGTCCGGTGGACTCCAACTTCCCTGGCGAGGCGTCTCAATCGCATTTGGGATGCTGCTATTCATCCTGGCCCTGCATGTGTATGTCGGACGCTTCGATCTCTTATTCGATCACCATACCATCTTCGACGGAGTCACTTACACCGACGATCATGTTACGCTCACAGGCCTGCTCATTGTCTCCTGGGCTCTCGTCGCGGGAGCCGTAATCGCCATCGCCGGCGCGATCTTCAGGCCACGCGGACGCTGGCTCATTGCAGCCGTAGCTCCCGCTGTTGTAAGTTATCTCGCGGTTAGCCTGGTTGGCTGGTATGTCAGCAGCTTTATTGTCAAACCCAACGAACTGGTTCGCGAGCAGCCTTATATCGCACATAACATCGAGATGACCCGCCAGGCATATGGCCTTGACCGCTTCGCGCAGCGCGAGTTTCCCGCCGAGACCACCGTTGGCGCAACCGATCCTGCCAATAATCAGCCCACGCTGCAGAACATCCGGCTGTGGGACCCGCATATGTTACAGGACACGCTGCGACAGCTTCAGGAGATTCGTACCTACTACGATTTCCCCGACATTGACATCGACCGTTATGAGATCGATGGCGCTACGCGCGAAGTAATGCTCGCCGCGCGCGAATTGAATGTGGACAAGTTGCCGGAGAGCAGCCGAAATTGGATCAACGACAAGCTCATCTACACCCATGGCTACGGCATCACCATGAACCCGGTGAACGGTTTCACCGCGGAAGGGCTGCCCACGCTGATGCTAAGCAACATGCCCGTCCAAAGCACAGTGAAAGGGCTAAGTGTAACTCGCCCCGAGATCTATTTCGGAGAGATGACTAACACCGACGTCTATGTGAAGACCCGCCAGCAGGAATTCAACTATCCCGAGGGAGATAGTAATAACCTCACATCCTACCAGGGCGACGGCGGCATACAAGTCGGCGGATTCCTGCGCCGCATTCTGCTCGCCTTCGACCGCGGCGACCTGACCAAGCTACCCTTCAGCGACGATGTAAATACGCAAAGCCGCCTGCTCATGCGCCGCAATGTGCGCGACCGCGTTCAGGCGCTGGCTCCGTTTCTCACCTTCGATCCCGACCCCTACATGGTCGTCGGCGAAGATGGCCGGCTCGCTTGGGTGATGGATGCATTCACCTCGTCGGATAGTTATCCTTACTCTGCCCACCACGCTCTTGAGAATGAGTCCATCAATTACATGCGCAACAGCGTCAAGGCTGTTATCGACGCTTACAACGGCGCTACAACCTTCTATATCTTCGACAGCGAAGATCCAATCCTGGCTGCCTATCGCGGTATCTTCCCTTCCCTCTTCAAGGATGCCTCCGCAATGCCGCCCTGGTTGCGCAAGCATGTTCGCTATCCCGAGTTACTGCTCAGCGCCCAGGCAGAGGTGTACGGCCTCTACCACATGACCAACCCCGAGGTGTTCTACAACCGCGAAGATCAGTGGACTGTGGCCACCGAGACCGGCTCGGCTCAAGGCGGCGGCGACCAATCCACACAGCCGATGCTGCCCAACTTCGTGCTCATGAAGCTGCCCGATGAGACCGGTCTCGAGTTCGTCGAAATCCTCCCCTTCACTCCCCTTAACCGCAACAACCTCATCGGTTGGATCGCCGGGCGCAGCGACGGCCCGCACTACGGCACCGCGGTGGTCTACGACTTTCCTAAAACCAGGCTCGTCGACGGCCCGCAACAGATCGAGTCGCGTATCGATCAGAACGCGCAGCTTTCTGGACAGTTGACGTTGTGGAATCAGCAAGGCTCTCACGTCCGCCGCGGCAACCTGCTGGTCATTCCTTGCGGGCGCGCGCTGTTATACGCGGAGCCGATCTATCTGCAAGCCGAGCGAAGCCCGATGCCGGAGTTGCGCCTCGTCGTTCTCGCGCTGCAAGACCGACTGGCCTACGCGCCCACCTTTGAAGCGGCCCTCGCCTCGCTGTTCGGTTCCGAAACCTCGACGCTAAGCTCCACTGAGGCGCCGCGCCCCGCTCCCGAAGCCGCGGGAGCAGCCAAGCCCGCGGAAGATACCAACACTCTCATCACCGAAGCCGGCAAAGACTTCGCCGATTACCAGCGGCTGACATCGGAAGGCAAACTCGGCGAGGCCGGCCAGAAGCTTGACGATCTGAAGCACGTTCTGGATCAGCTCAACGCGCACCGCAAATAGCAGCGCTGCAACTTTGCTGATTCGCGATTGGAGATGAAGAGCCGTACCCACTCCTCAGCTATGCGGCCCCAAGTCATCCGGATATTCCACCACGCCAAATCTGCCGTCCGGCTCGCGTGTCAGCACCGGCGCATACAGCCCCATCAAGCTGCGCTTCCACCAGTTTCCCGTGCTCCGTTTCTCGTCCATCGATGTAAACCAGTACTGCCACAGCACTGCTCGCGCATAGCGAGGCGCCGCCTGTCCAAACGGATTCCCCTGAAACAACGCGAGCACATCCCCATCGTTCTCCAAAAGCCGTTCCTCGGTCATGGGCACAAGATTGTTCTGCTGCCAGTCGCCCAGCGAAGCGAACCACAAGTTCCATTCGAACCTCGGCTGATACGGCGCATAAATCCTCGGCGCTTTGCTCAGCGCCTGAGGCTTGTAGCGGAATAGATACGGCGTCCAGTTCTCTCCATCGTTCGAACCCTGAAACTCGATCTCGTATCGCCCCCGCGTCATCACGGCAAACAGCCCGTACTGGTTGGCAATGCGAAACGGCTCCAGCGCCACCACCGGCGTCTCCGGCATCGGGAACTCGGGCCACGGAATGCGCAGCAACTCTGCCATGGTTGCGTAGCCAATCCAGGTCAGCATCGTTGCCGTTCCAAAAACACTTGCCACCCGCAGATAACGCCGCACCCCTTGCACGCGTTTGCGAGTTTCAGACGGGCCCTCTTCTTCACCCTCATTTGAAGCCTGCAGAATTGAAATCGATTCCGTCCTTCGCGGCGCAGCTTCCACATGCGGCGGTTCCCGCAAAGGGGCGCGCAGGCGCTGCGGCAATAGCCATCGCACGCTGCGGTCGTCCAGCAGCAGAAGGCCCAGCGACAGCACCAGGTAATTCAGAAACGTGTAATTGGCCGTCAAAATGACCCCGATCTCCCATGGCGTCACGATGAAAAAGCAGATGACGCGCACGCGCCTGGGCAGAAACATCATCCACACCACTGCCAGCTCCATCCCCAGCGTCGCCGCCACCGTGACCGCGTGAAACCAGTGCGGCAAATGCTCCGTGTACCACCCGATCCACGTGGGCAACGGCCCGTTCTGGTAGTACTCGTCCATCGCCGTAAAATTCCGCCACTCCACATCGCCGCTCAGCAGCTTCACGATGCCTGACTCAAAATAAATGCGGAACCACTCCCACAGCAGCAGAAACAAGCTCGCCCTCGCCGGCGGGCTCCCGCTCCCCCAGCCCGGCCACAATCCGCGCGGCGCAAAGAAAAGCGCCAGAAACCCCGCCTCCAGCAGCATGCCGTCGGACTGATAACTCGAGAACACGTCTGCCGCCGTGACAAATGAAAGGAAGCATACAAAGCAGACCAAAAAGCTGAGCCGCGGCCACGCATTCAAAAACGCCGCAACCGACGCCATCAGCCCCACCCACACCACCGCCATCATCGTGTCCGATCCCGATGAGAGCCAGAAGATCGTCGGCGCGTACCAGAACCGCAGCGTCCCCACTCCGCTCCGCACCTGGGCCAGGTATTGCTCCGCCGGCAGTATGCCCCGCGGCCCGATCAATCCCTCGATCTGGAACAGCAGCGAGAAAAACGCCGAGAAGTAAATGGCTGCCAGCGCACGCAGAAAGATCCATCGCGGCAGCAGCCCATGGCGCGGGCCCGCCTGCGAATCGAAGAGCCATGGGATGGGATTGCGGGGAAAGCGATCCATCGAGTGGACCTTAGTTTAATCCCGCCGAACGCCGCTGAGAATAGAAATTCCACAGTAATCGGCCCAGCTTCTGAATGGCGGTAAGTGTTAGTCTTCGGCCATGGCCGGGCCGCGAGGGCGAAGGATTTTGCCGATGAAGAAGCGGTGCTTTCCCTCGGAGCGGCGGCCCGGCAGACAGGGAAAAAGTCAACCCTATCTCTGAAAACGCTCTGATAACGCGTTGACGATTTCGAGCCGAATTGGTTTTTCCTACCTGTCACTCAGCCCGCAGCGCTTGCATCGGATCCAATCGCGAGGCTCGCCACGCGGGGATCATGCAAGCCAGGATTGCAACCGTCAGCAGCGTACATGTGACCGCAATATACACGGCAGGGTCGAGCGGCTTGGTGTCATACAGCATGAAGAGAATCAATTGCGCGATCCCCGCACTGGCTGCCGATCCGAGCGCCAACCCAATGATTGCCGGCCGCAATCCATCCCACAGCATCATCCACAGCACCTGATCCCTTTGCGCGCCCAGCGCCATGCGAACGCCAAGCTCCGTGGTCCGCTGCGTCATCAAATAAGAGAGAACACCGTACAAGCCCACTGAAGCCAGCACCAGAGACAGCACCGCGAAGCTCAGCACCAGGGTGGCGCTGAATCGGGCGTTGCCCAACGAATCCCCAATCGCCTGCTGCATCGTCTGCACGTTGGAGACGGGCAGCTCCGGATCGAGTGCCGCAATCTGCTTCTGCACCGGAATGGACATTGCCAAAGCATCGGAGTCGGTACGAACGGCGAGCGCCTGACCCGTGTGAATGCCCCCATCGAGGATCGGGAAATACATGGTTGGCATGACTCGCTCACCAACCCACCAAAGCGTATCCCCGACTATGCCCACAATCTCGAATTCAGCGTTGTACGCGGGCACGCGAATCGACTTCCCTACCGGATTCTCGTCCGAAAAGTACTGCCGTGCGAGACGGTTGCTTATAATGACTTTCCTCGCTTGGCCCAACCGATCGTCGCCCGTAAAAAAACGCCCCTTGAGCAGCGGAATCTGCAACGCGCTGAAATAACCAGGGTCGGCCCAACGCGTGAGAGCATCGGGCAGCACAGCGCCGGGCTTCAGCGGAGGATGTTCCTTAATTGTGAATACGTCATCTCCTCCATATCCTTCTCCAGGCAGAGTTGAGCCGAGGGCGACGGCACGGACGCCGGGCATGGCGCGCAGTTTTTCCAGAAGGCTTTCGTTGAACCCATTCATCTTTTCCGGAACGCCGTATTTCTGCGCCGGAAGGCTATAGTTCAGAGTCAGCACATTGTCGGTCACGCATCCCGCGTCGGTGCTGCGCAAGCGCGCAAAGCTCTTGAGCAATAACCCTGCGCCGATCAACAAGACCACAGTGACCGCGATCTCCACCGTCAGCAGCGTCTTGCGCAGTGCGGCTCTGGAGAGGTTCCCGCTTGCGGTTCGCGATGAAGCCTGCAGCGCCGCAAAAACCGCTTTGCCTGTCGACGAAATGGCCGGCAGCAGACCCGCCAGCAGCGCCGCCAAAAAAACCAGCGCGCATGCGAATCCCAGCACCACGCCGTCCACGTGAATGCGCTCGGCACTGGGTAAGTCCTTCCACGCGCTGGCGAGCCATTGCGTCGCCGCCAGCGACAACAACACCCCGCCCACACCGCCGGCCACACAGATCAACAGGCTCTCCATTATCTGCGCGCGGATAAGCGTCAGCCGCTGTGCTCCCAGCGCGCCGCGGATAGCCATTTCCCTTTGTCGCGCCGCCCCGCGCGCCACCAGCAGGTTGGCAACGTTCAGGCACCCGATCAGCAACATGCAGGCAGCAGCGCACATCAAAATCAGCAACGGTTTTTTCACATCCCGCGCCAGGTCGTCGTTGATCGTCCGTGGCGCCACGTCTTCAGCCACTGGCGCATTCAGGTACTGCAAATGCAGCCGGTACTGCACCGCCTCAACTTGGCTAACGGCATTTGCCAGGCTCACGTCCGGTCTCAAGCGCGCCACGACATGGCTGAAGTGAAAGTCATGATGCTGCAGAAGCTCCGGAGGTAAGCTCGACGCATACGGGACCCAGACCTCGATCTCCGCATCGGGATAGGTGAACCATTTCGGAAGCACGCCCACCACCGTATAAGGCTTCCCATCGAGGTGGATTTGCCTGCCGACAATCGATGGATTCCCGCCGAACCGCCGCTCGAAGAGATTCCAGGTAAGCATCACGGCGTTTCCGTCCGGACGATCTTCGTTCTCGGCGAAGGTGCGTCCGACGACCGCCGGCACTCCTAGCAGCGGAAACAGGTTCCAGCTCCCGCCACCCGCATGCAGCAGTTCCGGCAACTCTCCGCGCTCGCCGCTCAGGTTGAATTGCCAGTAGCGCCACGCCGCCATGTCTTCAAAACCGTGGGTCTGTGCGCGCCAGTCGAAGAAGTCGGCAGGCGATACGACGTTGTAGTTGAACCCTTCCTGGTTGCTGCGCGCATCGCGGAAGTGCTCATAGAGCATTACCACGCGGCCGGGATCGCGAAACGGAAGCGGCCTCAGCAGCACCGAGCGCACAACTGTGAAAAGGGAAGTTGCGGCGCCGATGCACAAAGCCATCACCAGCATGGCGATGGTGGTAAAGCCCGGCGTTCGCCTGAGCGTTCTGGCCGCGTACTTCAAGTCGCGGCCCAGCGTGTCCAGCAGCAAGATGCTGTTCTGCCGCCACAGCGTTTCACGAACGCTTTGCGGGTTTCCAAGCTTGATTCTCGCCCTGCGGCGCGCTTCTTCGGGCGTCGCTCCGCGCGCAATGTTCTCGGCTGTTTCCTCGGCCAAATAGGCATCGACCTCTTCCCTTAACTCTGCGTCCGCGCGACGGCGGCGAAAGAACCTGGACCAGCTCATCGAGTGCCTCCCTTTGCCGTAGCTTCCTCGCCCATAACCAGACCGATGGCGCGGATCATCTGCCGCCAGCGGCTCGTTTCACGCACCAGTTGCTTTCTGCCGGCCGACGTCAGGCGATAAAACTTCGCCTTGCGGTTGTTCTCGCTCGTCCCCCAATACGATGAAACCCAACCGCGATCCTCGAGCCGGTGCAGTGCCGGATAGAGCGAACCCTGCTCCACCTCCAGAACATCCTCGGAGCTGCGCTCAATCACTTTTGCAATCGTGTGCCCGTGCGCGTCTCCCGTGACCAGGGTGCGCAAGATCATCATGTCCAGCGTTCCCTTCAGCATCTCTCCGTCCGTCTTGTCTTTATTGGCCATCGGCAACTCTCCACTAGAACTTCTATGCAAGTCCAGCATACACCACTCGAAGTTCTATGGGAAGGGGCACGAAAACCGGAGTCGTCGTTGGGTCGGCAGATGGTCAATTCACGCATCCGCGTGATTCGCAGTCTTACCGCGTCCGGCCTTGCCGGATTTTGTCCTTTTCCTTGGTGATCACCCAAAACCGGCCACTTCAGCGATCACCGGCTTTTTGCCCTCGAGGGCAGCTTAGGCGCAGGACGGCCAGCACACGGCCAGCACCGGTGCACCCTACCGTGAGCCGATCGCGCTGGAGTTGGAGCGCGGCCGTAACGCGATGGAAATCTGGCAGGCTCTGGTCGATGGCAACGGCTTCACGTACGGCTATCAGAGTGTACGGCGTTTCGTGCGAGGACTGCGCGAAGCTGGATCGCCCGATGCTCGTATGATCATCGAAACGCGGCCCGGCGAAGAGTGCGAGGTGGATTACGGCACCGGTCCGATGATGCGCGATCCGGATAGCGGCGAGTACAGGCGCACGCGGTTGTTCGTGCTGACGCTGGGTTATAGCCGCAAGTCGGTTCGACTTATGAATCTGATCGAACTCAATCGCGCCCTGCATCAACTGCGGCTGTAAGGTATGGTCCACGCGTGACGTTTGTGGCGCCGCTTCAGCGATACCTGATGACCTACACCGCGTGGTCGTCTCACGGGCCACGCATTGCCCTGGCCGTATCGGAAGACATATTTCACAGGCGACGTCTTGGACTCGCCACCTTTGCCTCCGCGGACGGCATCGACCTGGACAACATAGACGATAAGGACGGCAGCCTCTTCCCGGCCGTGATTCCCGACCCGTCCGGACAGCCGGAGCTAGCTTTGCTCCACCGGCCGCTTTTTCCAGGCACACGTCCTGAGCAGACAGCCTGCAGCCCTGCAACCCGTGAAGTGGATATCGATCGGGAGAGCATCTGGATTTCTTACTGCCAAATGGCCCTTAATCTTAAGCCGTTTCGCACCGGCAAGTTTACCTTTCATCATCGCCTGGCCTCCCCCGTTTCGCCATGGGAGCGACTCAAAATCGGCGGCGGCACTCCACCGATCCTGACGCGGTTCGGATGGATGATCGTCTACCACGGTGGCGAAATCGATGTGCCTGAAACCGACAGGCACGTGTTGCGCTATTCGGCAGGGGTGATGATTTTTTCCGAGGAGCATTCGCTCGTGATTAACTACCGATCGGTCGAGCCGGTGTTAACGCCGACGCTTCCGCAGGAGCGCGATGGAACCGTTGACAATGTTGCCTTCCCCACGGGAATCGACCGGCGCGACGATCTTGGAACTCCGGACCGTTTCGACGTCTACTACGGCATGGCGGACAACCGGATTGGTGTTGCGCGCCTCGACTTGCCGGAACAGATGCCTAACAGAGGAGCGGCTGACGCGCGCGCGGCAAAGGTATGAATCGCTAGCGTTGCCAGACAATCGGGCTCGCTTCGAGCGGCACGAGAGCATTGAGATGATAGGGGACGATTCGCGCGGTGTAGTCGCTCGCGGGGCGCGTTGCGGGGACGTGTGCTGAATACGTGCAGGCGCCCGGTGTATCCGAGCTGGGCCCGGATAGCTCCATAACTTTAAGACAAGTGGATTTTGCTTGAGCGGCGCCGGCGTAGAGTTCGACTCTCAGGTGATCCGGTGTGAGGGAACCAGGGGCAATGTCGGCCTGGAAGAAGTGCTGCCCGTCTTGGGTGTCGATTCGAATTTTGACGAAACGCACAGTGTTCCAATGCCGATCGAGGTCCTTCTTCCATTCGAGCAAACTCGAACCGACCCGGCCATCGTCCGCTGCGCGATCGCGATAGCGCGACGCCGCAGGCAGATAATGGCTCTCGGTGTATTCGCAGATGGCGCGCGTTGCAGAAAACTCCGGCGTGAGCCGCGCCATGCTCTCACGGATGCGCTGCAACCACCTGGCCGGCATGCCGGATTCATCGCGCTCGTAGAACTCCGGAATCACCTCGCCTTCCAGCAGACCATAAAGAGTCTCTGCCTCCTGGGCATCCCATCCTGGGTCGTCGCCATGCTCCTGGCCGTCCCCAATGGCCCAACCTACTTCGGGCGAATAGGCCTCCGCCCACCAGCCGTCCAACTCGGAAAGATTGAGCCCGCCATTGACCAGGACCTTCATACCACTGGTTCCGCAGGCCTCCCACGGACGCCTGGGCGTGTTGATCCAAAGGTCGATCCCCTGGACCAGCTCCTGGGCCAGCATCATGTCGTAGTCATTGAGGAAGACCACGCGTCCTTTAACCTCGGGACGCTTGATGAAGTCTTTCCATTGCTTAATCAACTCTTGTCCGGGAAGATCCTGAGGATGCGCCTTTCCCGCGAGGATTAGCTGAACAGGGCATCGAGGATTGGAGAGCAATCGCACCAGCCGCTCGGTATCGTGAAGGAGAAGATTGGGGCGCTTATAGGTGGCAAAACGGCGCGCAAATCCCAGGGTCAGCACATTCTCATCAAAGATACCGCTGGCACCCGACGGTTTCTCTCCTTCCGCAGCGAGCTGACACGCGTAGCGCTTGCGCATGCGATCGATCAACATTCTTCGTCCTTCTGTGCGCATTTGCCACAACTGCGTATCGGGGAGTTGGCGGATGTCCTCTTCGACCGGACGATCTCCACGCCAACGCTTCTTGCCGCAAGCTGTGGTCCAAAGCGCATCAGCTGCTGCTGAATCCCAGGTGGGAACATGAATCCCATTGGTCACTGAGCCGATTGGGACTTCTTCCTGGGGCCAGCGCGGGTAGAGTGGCTGGAATATCTGCCGGCTCACTTCCCCGTGGAGCTTGCTCACACCATTGATCTGACCGCTGCCGCGGACCGCGAGATAAGCCATGTTGAAGGGTTCCGAATTATCTTCCGGATTCTGCCTTCCCAAGGCAAGCAGGTCATCCGGCGAGATGGCAAGCTCATCCACTGCATAGTGGCTCAGATAGGTGCGAATGAGCGCGGGATCGAAGCGATCAAAGCCGGCGCTGACGGCGGTATGCGTGGTGAATACATTCCCGGCTCGGGTGACATTCATGGCGAGATCGAAGGGCTTCTTGTGATCTTCCATGTAGGAACGGGCTCTTTCGAGCACAGCGAACGCCGCGTGACCTTCATTGAGGTGACAGACTTCAGGCGTGAGACCCAACGCTCGCAACAAGCGCCAGCCGCCAATGCCGAGGACGATCTCCTGCTTGAGACGCACCTCTGCGTCCCCGCCATAAAGCTCACTGCTGATTCCGCGATGAGACGCGGTATTGGCAAAATCGTTGGTGTCGAGCAGGTACAGTTTTGCCCTTCCAACGGACACTTCCCAACAGCGGAGCCATATCCTTGAGCCGGGAAGTTGAATCTGCAACCGTAACCATTCACCATTTGGCTGCCGCAAAGGCCGGATGGGCAACTGCCCCGGATCATTGACCGGATAGAGAGCCTGCTGGCGGCCATCCGAATCGAAGTCCTGACGGAAATATCCCTGGCCGTAAAGCAAGCCGACCCCGACTACTGGAACACCGAGGTCACTGGCGGCCTTCATCTGGTCGCCGGCCACGTTGCCAAGTCCTCCCGAATAGATGGGCAGCGCTTCGCTCAGCATGAACTCCATGCTGAAGTAGGCAACTGTGGTGAGCGCCGTGGTTGGATGCTTATGCTGGAACCATGCCTCGGCCTGATAGGAGTCCCGATTTTGCCGAAGCAGACTGTCGAGCTTCTGGCGAAACTCCGGCGCGCCTAATGCGGCCTTGATTTTTTCGCGAGAGACCGTGCGCAGGATGACCCATGGATTTTGAGTGGTTGCCCACAGGTCCTTGTCCAGTGCTTCCCACAACTTGTCCGCAGCGTGGTTCCAGGACCAATGAAGATTGAGCGCCAACTCGACCAGCGCATCGACTCCGTCAACCTTGAACCAATCGGATGGTGCCTTCGGATCGTTCAAAATCTTCTCCTGCGTATCGAGCCCGAGAAGCGGATACCGCGATCGCAATGCTTATGCGATGGCAGCCTCCGTTTTGGTTTCAGCCGATTGGAGCCTAGCTATCGGTGAACATGGCCTTCTGCGGATGGCCCTTGGCCAGCGGAGCCGGCGCG
>Ga0326727_10003678_pt1 | contig 48261 bp, 42 predicted proteins | sample MB2enrmetagenome_FD_207643 | JGI IMG/M metagenome (GOLD analysis project Ga0326727, IMG submission 207643) | Lab enriched peat soil microbial communities from McLean, Ithaca, NY, United States - MB29MY | ecosystem: Environmental > Terrestrial > Soil > Wetlands > Peat | place: USA: New York... | reverse complement strand
GAAAGCGGTCCACGGTTTCGAGCCGGATATGATCGGCATCCAGGAAGTAGGGACCCTTCCAGTGCAAGGCCCTGACCGCCGCTTCCACCGCGGCCCGGCATTGCTTGGGATCGGAGCCGATGGTCACGTGCTCGCGATTGGATTTGTTCCAGACCGGCACGATATCGACGCCGGCCTCGGCGGCCTGCAGGCAGGTCTGCAACTGCGCCCGGGCTTGCCGCGCAAACCGGTCGCCCATCCCAAACGAATATTTCCCAAGAGGAAGAAAACCATTCATTACAATTGGTAGTCTTTCTTATAGTAGCAGACTTGGGCCTCAATAAACATGGCATTTTTCTGCACTGCGCCTTGAAAAATCGGCATCGGCGCAATGCCGGTTTGAGGCCGCCCGCCCCGATTCAACTCACGGCTCGGGTATTTGCAGATAGAAGTATTGTTGCACCACATTGCCTGGCACCAGGTTGGTAAAAATGAAATTGCCGCCGCTGTCAAATTGATTGGTGGCGACGGGGGTCCACTGGCTCAACGGCAACAGGAGGTTGGTCGAGGTCAGCAAGTTGTAATTGCCGCCGGCCACCCCGCCCGCGCCGGTGAGCACGACGCTGCCGCCGCTGCCGCTGCTGCCGACGTAAACGGCCCCCGTGAAGCTCGGGGAGGAGGGCGGCGAGGCCTCGAACAAGACCTGCCTGGCCGTGGCGTTGTTGGAGAGGCTGCAGGTGTAGCCTTCGAAACCGGCGGGGGTGGCGCCCAGGGACGGCGACCCGCTTTCAGAGCCGGTGTAGGTGAACAGAACATAGCTGCCGGCCGCGAATCCGCCGGCGGCATAGACGTTGACGGTGCTGTTCAGCGTGAGATTGCCAGTGACGGCGATGGTGCTGCTGTTGGTGCCGATGAAAAAATTCTGGGTGGTGGAAGCCGACAGGGCGCCATTGGTGGTCGTCAACGTCCCGCCGCTGATGGTGATGGGGTTGGCGGTGAACGGAATCGAACTGCTCATGGAGGCGGAGGTGTTGTAGAGCGCCAGCGAGTTGGTGGCGCTGCCGCCGGTGATGGTCTGGATGGGGCCGCCGGGAACCGGGTTGCTGATGGCCACCCCGGCGTTGCAGAAGGTAAAGGTGCTGCCGCTGCTGTAATTGAATTGGGAGTTGATGATTTGAACGCCGTAGGCGTTGTAAATCTCCATCGACCCAGGCGCAGAGGGCGAGTTGTTGGTGACACAGGCCAGGGTGAGATTGGTGAAAGGCCAGTCCTTGGGCCCCCAGATAATCTCCGTTTCGCTGCTGCCGCCGGTGTTGGTGATGTTCAAGTTGCTGATGAGAATGCCGCCCACCTTGGGATTGCCGCTGGTGAAGGCCTGGCTGGCCAGCACCGTGGTGGGGGTGACGTTGTCCGGCTCCGACTCCCCGCTGACATCGTAATAAGTGTAGAGGACTATCGGATAGCCGACGTTGGTCATGGTGAGGTTGAGATAATTCAAGTTGGTGATGATGACGGGATCGTTGGTGTTGCACTTGATGCGGATGCCATTGGCCGTGGCGTTGAAGCTGCAGTTGGCGACCGTCACGTTGGTGATGCCGTCCGTCACCGTGCTGCCGATGGAAACGCCATGCCCGTTGCCGAAAGTGCAATTGGTGATGACCAGCCCGTTGAGCGGGCCGGTCGATCCCAGCGCGATATTGTCGTCGCCCACGCTGATGTTGCATTTCTCAATCAGGCAATTGGTGCCGACGAAATCGATCCCGTCGGTGTTGGGCGAGGTGGAGGCGGCGCTCTCGGTGAGGTTGCTGATGGTGACGTTGCCGGTGGTGTTTCTGATGCCGCAGTGATGATAGGGGGCGTTCTGGAATGTGATGTCGTGAATGAACAAACGGTCACAGGAAAAAAGGTCCAGCAACATGGGGGGATTGGCCTGGCCGTTGTAGGGAGGGGGCAGGTTGCCGCCGTTGGTGGCCAGAACGTTCCACCAGCCCTGCCCCTGGCCGTCAATCACGCCCCCGCCGCAGATTTCCACGTCCGTGACGTTTTTGCAGAAGATGAAGGTATAGATATTGTTGTCCGAATTGGTGGTGGTGGTCGGGAACTTGCCGTAGGGCAGCATCTGCAGCTCCGCGCCGCTGTCCACCTGCAAGTTGATGCTGCTGGACAAAATGATCGGCCCGCTCAAATACGGGTGCGCCGCCGCCGGAAACTCGACGGTGCCGCCGCCCGCGCCAACGGCCGCGGCAATGGCACTGGCAATGGCGGCCGTGTTGGTCGTGGACCCGTCGCCCACCGCCCCGTAGCTGGTGACGAGGAAATTATTGGCGGGAATGTTCGGCAAGGTCGGATTGACCGGTTGAGCCTGGACCCAGCTCGCAATGGCCAGGAGGGACAAAAAGACTGAAGCGGATTGTTTCATGGTTTGGTTGCCGGGCGCGAAATGACAAAGATTCTCGTGTTCAGTATAAAATAATAGCATTTTTGGCCGCGAACCTACACGCTCATTCTCTGCACCGCGCCTTGAAAAATGGGCACTGCGAGCCAGGCGGGTTACCTGTTCTCCAGCAGCCGCCGCTTCAGGCGCTGGCGCGCGGAGGGGGACAAGGACTGGGGAGCCGATCCGGCCAGTGCCTCACCATGCTCGCGCGCGGCGTCGCGCAGAAAACGGATTTGCCGGCCATAACGCCGGCACCATTTGCACAGGAGCAGGTGCAGGAAAAGTCCGAGACGCCTGGCCGGCGACAACGGCGCTTCCAGTTCCTCAGACTGCGCCCGCGTGGCCTCGCGGCAGTTGAGGGACAAGGCGGCGCAGCCGGATTTGATTGTTGTCCGGAGATTCATGGCCGATTGGAATTCGCACTCATATCTGCCTGCCAAACCAGTTTGTCTCCAAACAGCGCCGCAATGCCATGCGGGCGCGATGCAGCATCACCCAAAGGTTGCTCTCGGAAATGTTCAGCATCTGGCAAATGTCCTGGCTCCCGACTCCGTCCACCTCGCGCAAGTTGAAGGCGGCGGCGACCTTCTCAGGCAGCTTGCCGGCGCACTCGCCATAAACCTGCCAGAACAGGCCGTTGTCCAGGCTCTCGACGGTTTTCGACCACGCCAAGGGGCCGCGCTCATGGATCCAGCCGCCCCTGCCCAGGCCTTCGTTGACGAAACGGTCGCCCTCCTCATCGCTGTAGAATTGCAGGTCCGTGAAGGAGGTTTCGCGGCCGGCTTTGCGGAAATGGTCATGGATCTTGTTTTTCAGGATGCCGATCAGCCAGCTTTTTTCGGCGCTACGGCCTTCGAACTGTTGCCCGCCCTTGAGCGCGGCCAGGAACGTCTCCTGCACCGCATCCTCCGCTTGGGTCTCATTGCGGAGGCGCAGGAGGGCGAATTTGAAAAGAGCATCGCCGTATTCGTCCACCCAGCGTTGCGGGTCGGGAGGCGCCGGGGCAGGCTTGCCTTCAACTGGGTTGGATGAGCCATCCATTTCCCCGCACGTATATCCACTGAAGCAACCACAGCACAAGGAATCTTGCAAGGCCCCGGCACGAGCCTGTGGCCCGGGTTTCAGTCGCGCAGGAAATGGCACATGTAGCCGCCCGGGTTCTTCTCCAAGTAGTCCTGATGATACTCCTCCGCCGGATAAAACGCGGAGGCCTTGGTGATTTCGGTGACGACGGGCCTTTTCCACTTGCCGGACTTGTCCACCTGCGCCTTGACGCGCCCGGCCACCTGGCGTTGCGCCTCGCTGGTGTAGAAGATGGCGGAGCGGTATTGGTCGCCCACGTCATGTTCCTGGCGATTCAGGGTCGTCGGATCATGCATGCGGAAGAAGAAGCCGAGCAATTGCTCGAAGGACAATTTGGACGGATCAAACACCACCTGCACCGCCTCCGCATGGCCCGTGGTGTGGGAACAAACCATTTCATAGGTTGGGTTTGGCGCGGCGCCGCCGGTGTAGCCCACGGTCGTTTTGACGACGCCGGGAATCTGGCGGAGGATTTCCTGCATGCCCCAAAAGCAACCGCCGGCCAGAATCGCCGTTTCGCTGGCAGGCAGCGGCTTGATCAACCCGGCTTTGACGAACGGCCCAAGCTGGTCGGCATAGCCGGCGTCCGCCATTTGCTCCAATGGCACGAACCTGAGGGAGGCGGAATTGATGCAGTAGCGCAGGTGGGTGGGACCCGGCCCGTCGTCAAAAACGTGGCCCAGATGCGAGTCCGCCGTGGCCGAACGCACTTCCGTGCGTTCCATAAGAAAACTGTGGTCGGCTTTTTCGACGATTTCCTTGCCGTCAACCGGCTTGGAGAAGCTCGGCCAGCCGCAGCCGGAATCAAATTTATCCAAGGAACTAAACAGCGGCTTGCCGGAGACGACATCCACATAGATGCCCGGTTTGTGATTGTCCCAGAAGGCGTTGTCGAAGGCGGGTTCCGTGGCGGCTTCCTGGGTGACGCGGTACTGCATGGGGGTCAGGGCCTGTTTGCGTTGCTCCGGCGGAATGGGCTTGAACTGGTTCATATTGAGTTGGGATGGGGTTACACTCGACGCCATGCCAGGCCGGCAACCGACAAGAGCCAGCGCCAACCCGGCCGCGCCAAACACCGAAAATATATCACATTTCATACTCATTCGTCGCGGGGCGGACCTGTTCCTTACAACATTCTTCCCAGGATAATCAAACCTCACTCGGTCTTGATTGCAACTGCGCTCTTCTTACAGCTTTGCCTGGCCGGCAGACAGCGGGAAATGACAAAAGGGGTATGTGCGTTTAAAACCCTCAACATCCGTTACATCACGGTACCTTGCAGGTCGTTTCAAAAATGGCCTGACAAATCAGCCCGCTTTTGGGAGAGTCGGACTCCATGAATGGCCGCGCGCGCATCCTCGCTCATCTTCGAGGCGATCCGGTGGATCGATTGCCGCTCATGCCCATCACGATGCAGTTGGCCGCCGATTTGCTGGGCGCGCCCTATCGCCAATACGCCACGGACTATCGCACCCTGGTGGCGGGGCAGCTTGGCGTGGCGGAGAAGTTCGATCTCGATTTCGTTTCCTGTATTTCCGATCCGGCGCGCGAGGCGGCGGACTGCGGCGCGGAGGTTGCGATGTTTGACAATCAGCCGCCGGCGCTGGTGGAGGAGAAGGCCCGCCTGGCTGACAAAGCGGCGCTGGCCCGGCTGAAAATCCCGGACCCGCGCGGCGGCGGCCGCATGACAGACCGGCTGCGCGCCGCCGCCTTGTTCAAGGAGAAGGCGGGCGGCGGGAAGTTGATCGAGGGCTGGGTGGAAGGTCCCATGGCCGAAAGCGCCGACCTGCGCGGCATCAACACCATCATGCTGGATTTCTTCGATGATCCGGCCTTTGTCCGTGAGCTGTTGGACTTCGTGGTGGAGATGGGACTGCAGTTTGCCCGGGCGCAAATCGAAGCGGGGGCGGAGATCATCGGGGTCGGCGATGCGGCCGCGTCGCTGGTCGGTCCGGACCTTTACGAGCGGTTGGTCTGGCCTTGGGAGAAAAGGCTGGTGGACGGCATCCATGCCGCGGGGGGGCTGGTTCGACTGCATATTTGCGGCAATACCACGAAAATACTGGCGGCCATGGGCCGGCTGGGTTGCGACATTGTGGACATGGATTTTCCGGTGCCGCTGTCGGCGGCCCGCGCCAGCATGGGGGCGGACCAGGTCCTGCTCGGCAACCTTGACCCTGTGGGAATCCTGCGCAACGGCACGCCGGAGCAGGTCACGGCCCTGCTTGCCCGGTGCCACGCCGCCGCGGGCCCCCGCTACATCGTGGGAGCCGGTTGCGAGGTTCCCCGCGACACGCCGGAGGCGAACTTCCGCGCCATGTGCGATTACGCGGCGCAGCACAAACCTTGAAGGAAGGATCGCAGCGGGCGTGTGATGCCTTCGTCAGGGTCTTATTGGCTTATGGAATCGTCATCCCAATGCGGTAAAAACGCCGGGAACCGGCATTGGTGTCCGTGATCGATATGAGAGCGTTGCTGCCACTGGTGTTGACCATGAACCCAATGTCGTCCGTGTTGGTGGAGAATTGCTCCGGGGCGAGGCCCGTCATCCAATTCTCCGCCCAGGTGGAGTAATTTGCGTCGCCGGCGTGTTGGTCTGATCGTTCACGGCCGTGAGGGCGCTCGCCGGCAGCGACGGGCCGGCGAATGAGGCGGAAAAAAGAGCCAACCAGAATGTTGCTGTCGCGGGCCTGCGGGACATCCGGCTTTTCATTCGGAATTCCACGCCCAATATTCCACCATCGGTTTGTCCTCAATCAACCGCGATACGGCGCGCCGCCGGCGAATCCAGGAAATCAATTGAGGGCGAACTGCGGGCTTTGCGCAGCGGTCCGTCAAAAAACTTCAATGAATCAGCCGAATGAAGGAAGAATCCTGCGCGCGAAAATTCAGCAAAAACGTCAATTTTCCTCGTTAATAGGGGCCAGTTTGCGGTGGAAAGCCTCTCATTTTTGCGTGACGCAAAAGCTCAACAAATAAACGCGAACCCTCAATGACAAACCGCTGGAAATGGCTATTATGTGTTGGCACGCACTTAACTTTATGAAACCAGAATGTTCAGCCAAATTTGCGGTCAGAGTCATCCTCAGCGTCGCGGTCTTTTGCGCCACGCTCATCACCCAACAAGCGGCCTCGGCCGGGCCGGTCGTGGTCGGCCTGTGGCGGTTCAACGAAGGGAGCGGAACGAACATCACGGATTCGTCCGGTCTCGGAAACAATGGCTACCTGGCGGGGAGCCCCGGGCACCTGCCAACATGGACCAATGGCCAGGCGGGCTTCGGCAGCGCCCTGGCCTTCACCAACGACGGCTCCAATTATACTTTGGTGGCCATTCCGGGCAGCCCGACGACTCAGATTGGGCAGACGCCGACCAACGCATGGTCCATCACGGCCTGGGCTTATGAGAGTTCCGGAGGGACCAGCAATTTTATTTCAACTTATGGCCGGGTTCTCGTGATCGACGACGGCATCGCCCAACAGATAGAATCGGGCGCGTCCGGCGACGATGAGTTCTATACTTGGGCGCGCACGACTGCAGCGTGGCAGGTTGAGTGGGGCTTGGAAGGCTTGGAAGCTCCGCTGCTGGACCAATGGGAACACCTGGCGTTGACGTACGACGGCACCAACCTGACTTTTTACGTTAATGGCGGTCTAGGCGCGCATGGCAGTGTGGCTTCCATCCCTGTCAGCGCTTCGCTTTGGTATGTCGGCTACCAGGGTTCGGTCATGATCGGCTCGGAAGTCGGCGCCGGGTCCGACCGCAATTGGAACGGAAACCTGGACGATGTGGCGGAATTCGTCGGGGCGCTGACGCAGGAGCAGGTCCAGACCGTGATGTCCGGCGATTTCACATCGTTTATCGGCGGACCTCCGGGCTTTGTCACGGCGCCGGACAGCCAGGTTGTGGCGCCGGGAACCAACGTCACTTTCACCGTCGGCGCCTACGGTTCCCCGACGCTTCATTACCAGTGGTATTTTAATGGCGTGAGCCTGGGCGCGGGCGCGGAAAGCCCGACGCTGACGATCAATGATGTGGGCGCGGCCCAGGTTGGGACGTACTCCGTGACGGTCAGCAATTCGTTGGGGACCGCCAGCGCGGCGGCGACGCTCTCCATCAACCCCACCCTGGTGGGGCTGTGGCGATTTGATGAGGACAGCGGGACGAATGTGGCGGACTCATCGGGTCTCGGGAACAACGGAACCTTGGGCGGCGACAACGGCAATTTGCCCACGTGGACCACCGGCCAGCCTGGCTACGGCAGCGCGCTGGCCTTCAACAATGACGGCGTCAATAATACTTATGTTTCCATTCCAGCCAGTCCCTCTCTCCAGATTGGCCAGTTCTCCAGCAACGCCTGGACCATAACAGCCTGGGCTTATGAAAACTCTGGCGGCACCGGCAATTTCGTCTCCACCTATGGACGCATTTTGGTCAGCGACGGCGGTTTCGCGTTTCAACTGGAATCGGGTGCAGTCGGCGACGCCGAATTTTATACTTGGTCCGAGAACAATCCCGCCTGGCAAATTCCCTGGGGCACCAGTTCGCCGGTCGTGCCATTGCTGGACCAATGGGAGCACTGGGCGGTGGTGTATGATGGCACCAATCTCAGCGTCTATCTCAATGGCAACGAAGCGGGCGGCGGAGTTGCATCCGCGTTGGTCACATCCTCCCTTGGCTTTGTCGGGTATCAGGGAGCGATTCTCATCGGGTCCGAACCCGACCAAGGCCCCAGTCGCAACTGGAACGGCATGCTGGATGACGTGGCGGTCTTTGCCGGCGCGCTTACCCAGGAGCAGATTCAGACGGTTATGGCGGGCGATTTCTCGGGGTTCATGGGCGGCCCGCCGGCCCTTGTCAGCCAGCCGCAAGGCGGCGTGTTTTTGCCTGGAACAACGGCCACTCTGGGGGTCGGCGCGAACGGCGCTGCGCCGCTGCAGTATCAGTGGTATCACAATGGAACCAGCCTGGGGCCGTCCGGCACCGACGCCACATTAACCATTCCCAATCTCCAGGCCGGCCAGGCCGGGACTTACTGGGCCGTGGTCAGCAATGCAACCGGCGCTGTGGCCGTGAGCGACCCTGCGGTCCTTTCCATCGGCAAGCTCGTGGCCTTGTGGCGCTTCAACGAAGGCAGCGGCACGACGGCCTTGGATGCATCCGGCAACGGCAACAACGGCACGTTGGTTGGCCCGACCTGGACCACTGGAAAATATGGCGACGGATTGCTGTTTAACAACGACGGCACACACTATTCCTATGTCAGCGTTCCGGGCAATCCGCTCCTGGAAATCGGCCAGACTGCCACCAACCCCTGGTCCATCACGGCGTGGGCCTATGAAAGTTCCGGCGGCACGGGCAATTTTGTCGCCACCTATGGCCGCATCCTTGTCATTGACGATGGGCTTATCCTGCAACTGGAATCCGGTTCCAGCAGCGACCCCGAGTTCTACACCTATGACAACCACACCTTCGCGTGGCAATACGCTTGGGGATCCGACAATGACGTTTCACCTCTGCTCGATCAATGGGTGCACTGGGCGGTGACTTATGACGGCGTCGGCACCCTCACGCTCTACCGCAACGGTGACACGGGCCCGAACAGCGGCGTCTCGAACGCGCCCGTCAATCAATACCTCGAATACGGCTCCCTTGGCGACGGATCTGTTCTCATCGGCTCCGAACTGGACCAGCCCGCCACCTGCACCTGGAACGGCGTGCTCGACGACATCGCCATGTTCGACACGGCCCTGACGCCCGCCCAGGTCCAAGCGGTCATGGTCGGCAACTTCAACGGTTTCGTGGCGCGTCCGCCACTGAGCATCAGCCGCTCCGCCGCCAACACGTACCTGAGCTGGCCGGTTTCGGCGCAGACGTTCCAGCTCCAATCCAACACGTCCCTGAGCAGCGTCGGATGGAGTCCGGTCGGCACCCAGCCCGTCTTGAACGGGAGCACCTTGACGGTCACTCTGCCCAACAGTGCGCATCCGGTGTATTACCGGCTGGTTGGGCCATAAGAACGCAGGCGTGTTTCTCTTTCGCTCAGTCATGAGGGCCGGTGTTTTTCCAACAACGGCCCTTCTCCTCTGCCTCAACGTTCAGGCGGCGACAAACCTGCCGGCCTATTACGCCCATGCGGCGGAAGGGGACGCCCAGGGCGTGATCGCCCCGTGGTATCACGGCCTGAACGGCCAATTGGATGAGCGCCTCAACATCGCCGTCAACGTCTATAAGCGCTACCCATGGGTCAGCCCCCCCAAGGCCGTCATGGCCGCGCCCGACTTCATCTATAATTCGCACTGGAGCATCACTTCCAACGGCGACATCCAGATCCCCCCCACCACCGACTGGATGTGCGGCGACCTGTGCCAGCGGGCCTGGAGCATCGTCAAGGGGTTGACGGCCTACTACCAGTACAGCGGCGACCCGATTGCCTTCATCTACATCCCGCGCGTGGTGGATTATATTCTTGACTATGGGCTGACCGGCCAGGAGGCGGACTGGCCCCGTTTTCCCATCAGCACGCCGACGCGCGGCAAGGCCTATGGCCAATGCGACCCCCGGGGCCGCAACCAGCTCGACCTCTGCGCCATCACCGGCGCCGAGGTCCTCCGCGCCTACAAACTGACCGGCAATCCGCGCTACCTGGCCATGGCGGAACATTGGGGCGACGTCTTCGCCGCCAAATGCCGGCAGGGCCAGCCCGGCCTCGCGCCGTGGAACCGTTACGTGGACCCGTCGGTCGTCGGATGGTCCGACGTGCTGACCGGCACGACCTCGATCATCGTCGGGTTTCTCGATGATCTGATTGACATGGGCTACACGGGAGAGGGCGGCGCGATTGTCCAGGCCCGCGACGCCGGGCGTCATTTTCTCAATGACAAGATGCTGCCGGCCTGGTGGGTCAACGACACCTGGGGACGCACCTATTGGGATTGGGACAACCCGATGATGTGCGGCATGGTTTCGATGTGCGCGGATTATTTCCTGGACCATCCGCCAGCCGATCCGCTGTGGAAGTCCGACTTGCGCAACCTGCTTTCGCTGGTCTGGAATCGCAACGGCGCGGATGCCAATTCCTGCGGCGACGTTTATGGCGGCGCGTGGGCTTTCCCCGAAACCGCCGTGTGCTGCGGCACCTCCCTTTCCTACTGTCAATACACGGCCGGCCCGACCCTGTTGCGCTACGGCGTCCTGGCCGGAAGCCCCTGGGCGCTGGAAGCCGGCCGGCGCATGATGATCATGGCCTCTTACGACAGCCAGGAGAATGGCGTGGTGAAGGATGGGTTGTTCGGCAAGCAAGTCGCCACCGGCGAATGGTCCAACCTCGCCCATCCCTGGCCGCTCTGCCAGGTGCTGGAAGCCATCGCCTGGTTGCCGGAGGCTTTCGCGCCGAATCGGGAAAATCACCTCGTCCGGTCCACCTCGGTCGTTCGCGAGATCAATTATGAGAAAGGGAAAATTGCTTATTCGACTTTTGACGCGCCGCCTGGCGCGCAGGAGGTCTTGCGCCTGGCCTTCCGCCCTCTTTCCGTTCAAGCCAATGGCCGGCCCCTCCGTGAAGTCTCCTCGTTGAATGGGAGCGGATACACCGCGGCCTCGCTGGGCAATGGCGATTGGATCGTCACCGTGCGGCATGACGCTTGCCGAAACGTCGCCCTGCTGGGCGATGACCCGCAACAAGCGGCGTCGGATGCGGATTTCACGTTTGCCGGCGCATGGAACATGGAACAAGAGGCCCATTGCTCGGATCAATCGGGCGCCGCCATGACGCTTCGGTTTGTCGGCAATCAAATCCGCTTGCTGGGCACTGTCGCGCCCGACGGCGGTTGGGCTGACGCCTTCGTTGACGGCGCGCGCGAGCCGACAGTCGTCGAATGCTGGAACCCTGCCGCGCGGACCCGGCAACCGATCTTTCTCAAAAAGGGGCTGGCCAATGGCCCCCATGAAGTCAAAATCGTGGCCCGCGGCGGGAAGAATCCCATTTCCGAAGGCGCGCGGGTGCGGATCGAATCCGCCTTGTATTCCGCCGCGGAGGGCGACGCGGGCTTTGGCGCCGGCGGCGGCCCGAAGGAGCCGCAACGCATGATCTTCGGCTACACCGGACGGGAGGATTATATCGATTCCAAATCCAACGCCTGGTGGCCGGGCACGGAATTCGTGGTCCGGACCGGCTTCGGCCAGGACACGGTGGAGAAAACCTGGTGGATCAATCGTCGCAGCATGTATATTGGCGGCACGACGGACGAAGAAATCTATCGCTACGGCGTCCACGCGCCGGAATTCTGGGTCAACCTGACCGTGGCGCCGGGCGATTATCTGCTGCGGCTGCATTGGGCCGACACGCCCGAGACGCCGTGGGTCGAGCGCGAGGACAAATGGCAGCCCGTTTCCCGCCCCACCACGGTCCTCATCAATGGCCGGACCGTCATCCAGGAGTTAAACGTCCGCAAGGAAGTCGGGACCTTTCATGCCTGCACCCGCGAATTCCAGCATGTCCGCCCCGCCAACGGGGTCATCGAAGTCCGGTTTAAATCCACTCCAGGCCACGACGCCATGATTCAGGCCCTGGAGCTCATCCCGTCCGGAGGCGCAGGTTAAATGAATCCAAACCCGCCACAAGGCGCGACGAGCCCGGGGCCGGGCCGGCCCCGGTCGGCGTTTACGCTCATTGAGTTATTGGTGGTCATCGCCATCATTGCCATCCTGGCGGCGATGTTGCTGCCGGCTTTGGCCAAGGCCAAGGGCCAGGCCCAACGAATTTATTGCCTCAACAACCTCAAGCAGATGGCAATCCTGCTGCAGCTCTACACCGACACCTACCAGGAGGTCTTTCCGGCCCACCGCAACCAGAACGTCGATAATAACAACGTTGCCATCTCCGAGACAAACTGGTGGGCCGTCACGATCCTCGCCCAGCCCAATGGCCCCGCCGGAAGCAACATCTTCCACTGCCCGGCCCTTGCGACAGTTCAGAATTATGGCGGCGTCACCTGGTCGTGGAAGTTTGATCCTCACTTCGTCGGCTACGGCTACAATAATTTTTTCCTGGGGTTGCACCCCTTTGGAGAGACGACCATAGTCTGCGGAGGCATCAGGTTTATCAGCGAGCCGACCTTTAAACGCGGCGATATCCACAACCCAACCTACACCATCGAGGTGGCCGACTGCATGCCCGCCTCCGCCGATACCAATTCCACCGAATGCTGGAGTTCCGACGCCTGGTGGCCGTATGCCTCCCTGGGCAGCCACCAAGGGGTGGAGACCTACCGTCATAAGGGCCTCGGCGTGGTGGTCTTTGCCGACGGCCATTCGGAGGCCCGCATCGATTCAGCCATCAATCCCCCGATCGATCCGGCCGATGCCACCGTTGAAGCCCTCAAAAACGTCCGCTTCTGGGACCCTTTGCAGAGAACCAATCTTTGACAATCAGTGGTTGACACGCGCACTCTGAGCCATATGAAACGAATCATTCCCTTGCTCCCCATCCTCGCCCTCTCCGGCAACACCCTCCTCGCCCAGTTGGACCCCGGCAATCCGCTGTCCGGCCTGGAGAGACTCAAGGATTTCGAAACCCGCCGCGAATCTTCCACCGACCGCGACTGGCGCCACGGCAACGGCGATTGCCGCTGGATCAGGCCCCACGGCGCGCTCACCCTCGCCGAGGTCAAGGGCCCGGGCCAAATCGTCCACATCTGGTGTACCATCGCCGATCGCGCCCCGTCTTACTCCCGCCTCCTGACCCTGCGCATGTACTGGGACGGCGAAACCCATCCCAGCGTCGAATCGCCCATCGGCGATTTCTTCGGCATGGGCCACGGCGTGGACAAGCCCTTCACCTCGCTGCCCGTGCGGGTCTCTTCCGACGGCAAGGGGCGCAATTGTTACTGGCCGATGCCCTTTGCCAAATCCGCCCGCATCGTCGTGAGCAATGAAAGCGACCTGCCGTGCGACGCCTTTTATTATTATGTTGACTGGCAGAAGCTGCCCTCCCTGCCGGAAAACACCGCCTACTTCCACGCCATGTACCGCCAGGAGTTTCCCTGCGTCATGGGCACCAACTATCTCATCGCCGACATCGCCGGGCGCGGCCATTACGTCGGCACCGTGCAAAGCGTCGTCCTCTCCTCCCCCGGCTGGTACGGCGAGGGCAACGATTACTTTTTCATTGACGGTGAAAGCGAGCCCAGCCTGCGCGGCACCGGCACGGAGGATTATTTTTGCGACGGCTGGGGGTTTCGGGAGCAGGCCGGGCCTTTTTATGGGACGCCCCTTTGGGAAGGTTACGATACCGGCGACCGCGGCAGCGCCTACCGCTGGCATATTCCCGACCCGGTCACCTTCAAGAAATCGCTCCGGGTGGAAATCCAGCACAAGGGCGCCCAGGACTTTCCGGACGGCACTTCCACCGGCTTCATCGAGCGCGACGACCTGATGTCGAGCGTGGCCTATTGGTATCAAATCGAGCCCCACAAACCGTGGCCGGCCTTGCCGCCCGGGCCGCAGCGGCTCCCCTTCCAGGACAATGTCCTGCTGGTCGGCCATTCCGTCGTGTCGAGCTGCCAACATTCCGATGCCGCCATCGACGAGCAGGCTCTGGGCGGCACCACCGATGGCAAACAACTGTTCTTCCGCCCGCTCGATGACAAGGGCTGGCTGGAAATCTCCTTTGACGTGCCGCGCGATGAGGCCCTGTTCCTCGGCGCGAAAATGGTCCACTCCTACGATTACGGTGTTTATCGGGTCCTGCTGGACGGCAAACAGATCGCGCGCCTCGATCTCTACGACCCGGACATCAATCCCACCCTCGACAAACTGGGCACCCACAAATTGAGCGCCGGCAAGCATCTCCTCCGTTTCGAAGGCGCGGGCAAAAACCCCAGGTCCGCCGGTTACTTCATCGGCTTCGACGCCCTGGTGGCGCGCACCCCGGCTTACGCCAGGCCGCCGGACGTCGATTTGCGCACCTTGCAAAAGAAATGAAGTTGCGCTCCGCACTGGCCGGCGCGCTCCTCCTCCTCTCCGCCGGATGGCTGAGCGCCGACAAGCTCTTCTGGCACGAGGTTCGGCTGGACAAGGAGGGCAGGCTCCTGAGTTGGGTTCAGGACGATGCTCCCTACGCCCGCATCGTGCGAAGTTGCTGGGAGATGTTCAAGAGCATCCCGGTTCAGTCCAACGGTTACCGCACCTATTTCACCTACCCCGAATTCAACGGGGTGAACGATCCGGCCGAACCCCCCTTTGCGGGAAGATCATGGGCCCACAATCCCGCCGGCTTGTTCACCATGCTGACCGACGGCGCCACTCTCTATTATGCCTACAGCGGCGATGGCGTCGTCATGGATCGCGTGCGCGACATGCTCGATCACATGATCGATTTCGGCGCCACCTCCCCCAGCGACTCTTGGTCTCTCTGCCCCTATTCCAGCTCCGACGCCGGCGACGTCCAATACCGCGGCGGGAACGACACCATTTATTGCGACTACGAAAACCACACTCCGTGCGGCCGGGGAGACGGCATCGGCTATCTTGAACCGGACAAAATCGGCGAACTCGGCTGCGCCTGCCTGCAGTTTTACGAATTCACCCTCGAACCAAAGTACCTCCAAGCCGCCCTGCATTGCGCCGACGCCCTCGCCTCACACATCCGGCCGGGCGACGAAAGCCATTCGCCCTGGCCTTTTCGCGTCGATGCCGCGACCGGCGCCAAAATTCGCGAGGAATACACCGCCAACACCATCGGTCCCATCCGCCTCTTTGATGAGTTGCTCAGGATCAGGCAAGGCAACCAAACTGCCTACGCCCGCGCCCGCGCCCAGGCCTGGCATTGGCTCATGACCTATCCCATGCAAAACAACGTCTGGACGCAGTACTTCGAAGACGTGCTCATCTACCCCGATTACCGCGCCAATCGCAACCAGTACTCCGCCCTGGAAACCGCCCGCTATTTGCTCCAGCACCCGGAGACGGACCCTCTCGCCAGGACCCATGCCAAACAGCTCCTCGACTGGGTCACCAGCCATTTTGCCATCAACTCCCGCACCATGGCCGGCCTCCACGAACGCGGCCTGCAATGGGGCGCCGAAGCGCTTTCCGAACAGATCAACGACATGGACAAAATGTCCAGCCACACCGCCCGCTACGCTTCGGTGCGCGCGCTCTGGTATGAAGTCACGGGCGATCTCGATTCCAAAGAGCGGGCCTTCCGTTCCTTCAACTGGGCCACCTACTCCGCCCGCCAAGACGGCCTGGTCCAGACCAGCCTCGATCTGCCCACCGGCTTTTGGTTCTCCGACGGTTACGGCGATTATATGCGCCACTTCCTGCGCGGCATGGCCTCCGTCCCGGAGTGGGCGCCGCCCGGCGAATCACACCTCCTGCGCTCCACCTCCGTCGTCCAATCCATCCGCTACGCCGAAAGCGGGATTGAGTACCAAACCTTTGACTCCGCGGCCCGCGAAGTGCTGCGCCTGCGCCGCCAGCCGGCCGCCATTCGTGTGGGAAAAAAGAAGCTGCCGCGCGTGGACAATCTTGAAAGGTGCCATCAAGGATACACCCTCCAGCCGGCCACGGGCGGCGGCTATATTGTCCGCATCAAACGGGTGAACTCACCGAATGTTTCGATTCAGTTCCCCTGACCCCGGATTTCCCATATTCGCTTCACAAGCCAATATTATTGACATGTAATAAAGCCGTATAAAACCACGGAGGAGGTGTCTTTTCATCCGGGAGAGAAGGGGCTTGGCAACCCAGAAACGCATGGAAACGCCTTCGGGCCTGAAGAAAAACCGGGGCGAACCGGGCAAAAAGGCTTGCAAATTTGTGGAGAAGGAGCACAGTCAAGAAAAAGGCCCGCGCCGGTCGCGGGCAAGAAATCAAATGGGAAATCCCGATTGGGTTTACGCGCAGCGTTATATGCAAAGGCAGCAACGACAGTCTTTGGCGGACATTCTCATGGTGTGGGGATTTGTGCTGTCGTTTGTCGGCTTAATCGGCGCAGCATGTTTCGAGGCATACAAGATAGTGGCCGTGATTCCGGCCGCCTTTGAATCATCACCTGTCGTCTGGCGGAATCCGATGGGGGCATCGCAAGACGATTATCAGGCCAATCAGTCTGGACAGAGGAGAATGACTTCCAAGGAACGTGCCCAATACGAAGAGCGGGCCGGGCAGCAAGAGCGGTAACGTGCAGGTGCATCCAGGTGTCACGTGCCAGTATGCAGGTGTCGTGCAGGTGTCAGTTTTCACTTTTCACACTGGTTGACCGCGTTGGAATTTCTGGCAGACTGTGCTCATGCCTCGCCAGTTGCGTCGAGAATTTGGCGGAGCGATCTCCCCTGTGATGAACCCGGGGGGATCGGCGGGTGGAGATAAGCCGGTTGAGATGGCACGATGGCGCCTTGCGCCAGTCGGGCAAAGGGGATGAACGGATAGCGCGGCTGGCGGCCCGGCTGAGAAAGGAAACGACAATGAGTCTGAAATGGGTCGCCCAACACCTGGAGGTGGGCAGTTGGACCCACGTTTCGCATCTCCTTGCAGCCCAGAGAAAACAGGAGAGTTTAAAAAGTGAGAAGTGACACTTGCATGACCCCAGTACAACGTAACAGCAGTGAAACGGATTAAAATGCAATTTCTGAACTTGACAGAGTGCTATAACGCCTGCCTTTCATTACGCTTCTACTACTGGTGCATGATACTTTGCCTTTTCAGCAATCTAAACTTAACCGTCTGTGCAGCTAATGATGGCATCATGGTGTCGATCAGCCAGTCCGATCCAGCATATTTTACTATGGCTCCGCCGAACCCCTGCAGCGGGCCGACGCTATTGGACACACTCCGGACAAAATTGACACGAGAGGAATTGGGGTTGGTTGTCAACCCTTTGGAGAGCGACCCGCAGATTGACCAGTTGGCCTTGCAGTTGACATTAGGAGCCACGGATGAACAGGCAAAGGCTAGGCTACTTTTCAAGTCGCTGGCCAGTTATGCGGAAAAAGACAAGGGCGGAACAGAAGGTACCATGCGCACAGCCCGTCAAGTATTTGCCGCATGGAATAATCCAAAAGCACGTCTTTACTGCAAGGATTATGCCCTTTTTTACGTTGTGCTGGCCCGAGCTGCCGGGATAACAGCGTACGAGGTCGATGTCCAGGAAGAAGCCGATGGTCAGAAGGTGCCGCATGCGTGTGCCGCGGTGTTTTTCGGGCAACGATGCCTCCTTGTGGATGCGGCGTATATGCGCTTTGGTATTTCTCACAAGCGGTTTCGTATTTTAAGCGATGTGCAATCGATAGCGATGTACATGAGTCAACTTCCAGGAATGGAAGCTTCGGAGATCGCCTGTAAATTAGCTCCGGATCTGGCTTTAGTCCAACTAAATCACTTTGAGAAACTGATACTATATGATCGCATGAGCGATGCGCGTGAGTTGTTGCCTGTGATTAAACACCTCAATATAAGTCCTGCATCTGAGTGCTACGAAGAGGGGAGCCTCGCGTTGTCTGAATGCAAGCCTGACATCGCGATCAAACTCTTGCTTAAGGCAATCGAGATAAATCCTCATGAAGCCACCTACCATCATCGTCTGGCATTAGCCTATGCCGAGGAGGGAAATGTGACGAATATGGTTGCCTCGCTTGAAAAGGCATTGCAATGTCCCGTTACAGCATCAGAAGCCGATGACATAAGAAAATGCATCAATAATGCGAATATAGTCGCCGCCGATTTCTGTTATCGTTACGGCTATCAAATGCAAATAGGCGGTAACTTGAATGAAGCATTGAGAGGATACGAGAAAGCGATTAGTCTTAAACCTCCCTTTGCGGAGGCGTACTTCGCTCGAGGGACTGTGAGGCAACTTAAAGGAAATGCAGCTGGTGCGGCAGAGGATTACAATCGTGCCGTTCAACTAAATCCGGAATTACGTTCACGGTTGGGGAGATGAGGGGGTGGTGTCGGTTTTTAGAGGGTGCAGGTGTCAGTGTGCAGCTTTTAAAGTGGTTGACCGCAGTGGGGTTTCTGGCAGGCTGTGCTCATGCCTCGCCAGTTGCATCGAGAATTTGCCGGAGCGATCTGCCCTGTGATGAACCCGGGGGATCGGCGGGAGGAGCAGGAGAGTTTAAAAAGTGAGAACTTGCATGACACTTGCACTTGCACAATCCGGACAATTACTACCGCTTGCAGCCCTGAACCAGCCGTCCCCGGCGCCGCGCCGCCACTCCCGGTCCTTCCCGACTGCCTGGTCACTGGCAACCGCCGCCGGGATCTTGCTGTCCGCAGGCCAGGCTCCCGCCGCGGGCGTGGACGGAACATGGCGAATCGATTTGCAACGGGCCGGCGGCGTCACGGTGCCCACTTACTTCATCCTGAAACAAAGCAGTAATGCCCTCGACGGCACAGTCGTGATCAACGACTCGGTTGACCTGCCCCTTCGCCATGCGCACATGGACGGTTCCAACGCCGTGTTCGGCGTCGATTGGAACACGGACTACATCCTGCGCCCGGATGGGGATGTCCTGCGCGTGACACTGACGTACGGGGGCCAGTCCCACGAGGAAACCACGGCTCATCGCGTGCCGGAAGCCGAGGCTCGGCCGCCGCGTGCGCTTCCGTTGCCTGCCCCCCATTCCGTTCCGGCGAACGGCCTGGCACCAACTCCGCCCATGGGCTGGAACAGTTGGAACCATTTCGGCGGAAATGTTGACGACAAGATTGTCCGCGAAACGGCCGAGGCCATGGTGAACAGCGGCATGGCGCGAGCCGGATACACCTACGTTGTGATCGACGACACTTGGGAGGGCGGGCGCGACGCGGCCGGCAATCTCGTGCCGAACGGCAAGTTTCCCGACATGAAGGCGCTCGCCGATTACGTGCATTCGAAGGGCTTGAAACTCGGCATTTATTCATCGCCCGGTTCCCGAACGTGCGGCGGCTACGAAGGCAGTTACGGACACGAGGAGCAGGATGCGCGCACGTTCGCCGCCTGGGGCATCGATTACCTGAAATATGACTGGTGCAGCGCCGCGCGGGTTTACAAGGATTCGGACCTTCAAGCCGCCTACCAGAAGATGGGCGACGCTTTGGCGCGTTGCGGCCGACCAATTGTTTACAGTCTGTGCGAGTATGGCATGGGCGAGGTCTGGACCTGGGGACCGCAAGTGGGGGCTAATCTGTGGCGCACAACCGGTGACATTCAGGACAACTGGCGATCCATGTCCGACAACGGCTTCAGCCAGGAACGGCTCACGCCCTACGCCGGACCCGGGCATTGGAACGATCCTGACATGCTGGAGGTGGGCAACGGGGGCATGACCGGCATTGAGTACAGGACGCACTTCAGCCTGTGGTGCCTGCTGGCGGCGCCGCTCATGGCCGGCAATGACCTTCGCACCATATCCGCCGAAACGCTCGACATCCTCACGAACCGCGACGCCATCGCCATCAACCAGGATCCGCTCGGCAAGCAGACCGAACGCCTCGTGCAGCGCGGCGACCTGGAGCTTTGGGTGAAGCCGCTTTCCCACGGCGCCCGCGCCTTCGGTGTTTTCAACCGCGGTTCCGAAGCCCGGGAAGTCCGGTTTGCTTGGGCGGAACTCGGACTGGCGTCAAAACCCCTCTCGCTCCGCAACGTTTGGGAACACCGCGACGCGCCCCCCGCGCCCGAAGGATGGCAGGGGCGGATCCCGGCTCATGGCGTGGCCCTTCTTATTGCCCGGTAATCCCGGCAGCGGAAACCGCATGCGTCAGGGCGCGCTGACACTTCAGAGGTCAGAGGTGTCAAACCGTACTTTTGCACATTTTGTTCCTCGCTGCATTTGTTTTTTCCTCGCAGAGGGAAGGTTTCTCGGCGGGTGAAAGATATTGAGTCGTGACAGGATGGCTGCCAGCGGCCAGGCGGTTTGTCGGCGCAAGGGTGGCGCTGCTGAATCGGGCGGGGCGCGCTTGTGCGGGTCAGACGGGGCCGTCTCCGTTCTGCAATTGCCGGGCGGCGCGCAAAATGCGTTCGACAGCCGCTGGAAAGGCCCGCTGCAGTGGAACGGTCAGGCCTTCGGCAACGGTGTGCGACTCGGGAATTTCCACGGCAAAAATTTTCACCCGGCGCGGAACGGCCAGGTCCAGTCGCCTCCCCAAGGCAAGGACTTCACCCAATCCCAGAGAATGCGGAGAGCCGCGCCGCAGAACTCCAAGGTCGCCGTCATCCCACTCATGCACATGCCCCAACGGCGCCCGGCCCGTCTGCGCGGCGTCCACCAAAATCATCACCTCGAAGCCGGCCATTAGATCCAGCAGCGCCAGGCCCGTTTCGGCGCTCTCCACCACTTGGATGCTGTCGGAGTCGCCGAGGCGCCGGCGGATTTCGCGCGCGATGAGCAGCCCGACGGCGTCGTCGCCAAGAATGTCGTTGCCCAGCCCGATGAGGAGGATCTTGCCGGCGGCCACGGCGGGCGGCGGGGGCTGGAGAGCGGTCGAGTTCACGACTGCGCCAACTGACGGACCAGGCGGCGCCGGCGGTCATAGATGCTGACCCGCAGCGGCAGGTGGCCCGGCAAGGAATGAGTGGCGCAGCCAAAGCACGGATCGTAAGCGCGGAAGGCCATCTCAATCATGTTCAACAAACCCTCGCTGACGCGGCCCTTTTGAATCAGGCCTTTGGCCGCTTTATCGACACTCATGGCGATGCGGGCGGCGTTGTTTTGGGTGGCGACAATGAGGTTGGCCTTGGTGATCAGGCCGTTGGCGTCGGTTTCAAAGTGGTGATAGAGGGTGCCGCGCGGGGCTTCGACGGCGCCGATGCCGACGCTGGGTGTGGCGGTGGGGATGAGGCGCAGATCGCTGCCGGTGATTTCCGGGTCGTTGATCAATTCCACGATGCGCTCGGCGGCGTAGATGATTTCGACCACGCGCGCCCAATGATTGGCCAGGGTGTGGTGGATCGGCTTGCCGCCCAGGGTGTTGAAGTACTCCTCGTAGGCCTGTTGCGCCTGGGGTGTGGCCATGCCTTGGGCGACGTTGAGGCGCGCCAAAGGGGCCACCGCATAGACGCTGCTCTGCGGCCCTTCCTCGAATCCATGCCAGCCGAGGGGCTTGAGGAAGCAGAATTTCACGTAACTCCACGGCTCGACGTGTTCGGCGATGAACTCACGATATTGGCGGACGGGGAATTTGGCGTACTCCTTTCCGCCGGGATCCACGACGCGGATGAGGCCGTCGTAAAAATTGACCTTGTTGTCCGCATCGACCATGCCCATGTAGTAGGTGCGGTGCGTGTAGGTGTCGGAGGTGATCAGCTTCACGTAATCGGGGTTCTTGAGCACGATGTCGTTGAACACCTGGCGGGTGAACAGGGCAAAATCCAGAGTGTCCCGGGCCAGTTGTTTGAACGGGGGCAGGTCTTCGGCCTTGAGTCCCTTGGAGACGCCGCCCGGCAAACCGAGCACCGGATGAATGACTTTGCCGCCGAAATAGGCGATCAACTCCCGCAGCCGGCGCCGCATTGAAATGACCTTTTTGCCCACTTCAACTCCGACCTTTTGAATCACGCCGATCACGTTGCGCTGCCCGGGCGGCGCCTGGGGGCCGACAATGAAGTCCGGCCCGCCCAGGATGTAAACGTGCAGGGCATGGTCCTCGACCATGAAGGCGTTATAGACCAATTCCCGAATCTTCCGCGCCGTGGGGGGCGGCTGGACCTGGTACAAGTCGTCCAGGGCCTTGGTGGCGGCCATGTGATGGGCGGTGGGGCAGACGCCGCAGATGCGGCTGGTGATTTGCGGCATATCCTCGGCGGGCCGCCCGATGCTGAAGACTTCGAAGCCGCGCAACTCCGGCACTTGCAGGTAGGCGTGTTCGACGTCGCCCTGGTCGTCCAGGAAAATATCAATCTTGCCGTGGCCTTCCAGGCGCGTGATGGGGTCAATGGTCAGGCGCCGGCGCTGGGTTTGGCAGGAGGCGTTGGCCTTGGCATTGCCCTCGTTCCAGGCTTGTTGGGAGGCGGCGTTCATGGGGTTTGTTTCGCCGGCGCGGGCAAATCCACTTTGCGGCGCAGCAAGCTCCTGGCCAGGGCGTAGCGATAAAACGTCCCCACTGGGTCCGGAATGCCGGAAAGAACGCCGTTGATGTCCTTCTCCTCCTTGCCCGCGACGTTGGCGCAGAGACTGGAGAGCATCTTGGCGCCTTGATCGCGCACGCGGGAGGTGGGGCCGAAGCAGCCGCTGCAGGGCATGTTGCCGCCGATGCAGGGGGCCTCGCAACCGCCGCGCGTGGCGGGTCCCATGCACACGACGCCTTGGGCGAGGAAGCACAACTCCGGATCGAGCCGCGCCTGGTGCGGGCGCTTGAACTGGGTGAAGCCCAGGTCGGTGGGCTTGCTGGATTTGCGCGGGCATTGTTCGCAGAGGGCGGTGTCCGGCGCCAGCACGCTGCCTTTGGGCGGCAGCCTGCCTTCCAGCAACGCGCCCACGGCGGCTTTGGTGATTTTGGGCGTCGGCGGACAGCCGGGGATGTAATAATCGACTTCGACGACCTGATCGAGGGAACGGACGACGTGGCGCAATTCCGGCAGGGTGACGGCATGGCCGTTGTTCTTGACGGAGCATTGCGGACGGGTCTTCGACTCGTTGACCGTGGTGGGAGATTCCTCGTAGACGTAGCGCAGCAGTTGTTCGCGCTCGAATTGATTGGCCAGGCTGGGAATGCCGCCCAGGTGCGCGCAAGCGCCGTAGGCAATGAGGAACTGGCTTTTGCGCCGGAGCAGATGGGCCATTTCCTCCTGCTCGCTGCTGCGGATGGCGCCGTTGAGAAAGGTGGCCACGATCGATTTGTCCGGCATGGCCTCGACGTCCTTCTTCTTGAAATCCATGGCCACAGGCCACAGGACGATGTCCACGGCTTCGACGACGCCCAGAATATCCTCGGCCAGGTCCACGATGGCTTCGTCGCAGCCGCCGCAGGAAGCGCACCAATAGAAGGCGATTTTGGGCTTAGGCATGGGTCAATTCCCCGGCCTTGGGGGCGGTTTGCGGTTCGGCCGCGCGAACCTGCGCCTCCAACCCGGTCATTTCGCGGTCCCAATCCGCAAACCGGCCCGGCAGGTTCAGCGGGCCCAGGGCGCGGACTTGATCGACCATTTCGTTGATGACGCTTCTGACGCGGTCGCCTTCGGAGGCGGAAATCCATTCCAGGCGCACCCGCTGATCTTCGACGCCCAAATCGGCCAGCAGCCTTTTGAGCATGAGAAAGCGGCGGAGGGTCTTGGCGTTGCCCTCCACGTAGTGGCAATCCCCCAAATGACAGCCGCCGATGAGCACGCCGTCGGCCCCGCGGGCCAGCGCCTCCAGGAGGAATTGCGGGTCCACCCGGCCCGAGCACATGAGGCGGATGACGCGGACGTTGGGGGCGTATTTGAGGCGCGAAACGCCGGCCAGGTCGGCGGCGGTGTAGGTGCACCAGTTGCAAAAAAACGCGATGATGCGCGGTTGCCAGGTCGTGTCAAGCATCGGCCAGGACTCCTTCAATTTCGCCGAAGATTTCCTCGTCTTCGAACAGGTTTTGGCGGATCGAGCCGCTGGGGCAGGCGGCCACGCAGGTGCCGCAGCCCTTGCAGAGGGCCTCGTTGATGCGGGCCTTTTGCGACGGCGCGTCGAAGCTGATGGCCGTGAAGGGACAGAGCGGGATGCACGATTTGCACCCCGAACAATGCTCCTCCATCACGTTGGCGGTGTTGGGCTCCTGCTCAATGTAGCCTTTGTCAATGAGCGCCATGGCCTCGGCGGCGGCGGCGCCGGCCTGGGCGATGCTGTCGGGGATGTCCTTGGGCCCCTGGCAACAGCCGGCGATGAAGACGCCATCGGTAAAGGTGCTGACCGGCGCCAGCTTGGGATGCTTTTCCAGGAACCAGCCCTCGGTGCCGCAACTCATGTTGAAAAGCCGGCGCACCTCCTGGGCGTCGGCGTGCGGTTCCATGCCCACCGCCAGCACGATCATATCGACGGGGATCCGCCGCACGAAACCAGCCAGCGTGTCCTCGACCCGGATCACCAGTTTGCCTTCCTCCTCCGGCGCCAGCGCCCAGTCCGTCACTTCGGCCACCCGGCCGCGGACGAACTGGATGCCTTCCTTGAGCGACTTGTCGTAAAACTCCTCGCACCCTTTGCCGGGCGCGCGGATGTCCATGTAGAACACCGTGGCGTCGGCGCCGGTGTGTTCGCGGACCAATTGCGCCAGTTTCATCGAGTGCATGCAACAGGTGCGCGAACACCAGCGGTTGGTTTTCATGTCGCGCGAACCGACGCAAAGGATGAAGCCGACCGATTTGGGATGCCGCCCGTCCTTCAGGACGATTTCGCCGCCCGTCGGCCCGGAGCTGGTGACCAGGCGCTCCAATTCGAGCGAGGTGACGACGTTCGGGTAAAGGCCGTAGCCGTATTGCGGGATGCGTTTGGCGTCGAAGAGCTTGAAGCCGGTCGCCAAAATGATGTTGCCGACCTTGATCTCGACCAGTTGCTCTTTTTGCGTGAAATCCAGGGCCTGGCGGTCGGCGCAAGCCTCCAAACAGGTCTGCTTGCATTTGCCGGTCCGCACCTGGATGCACCGCTCCGGGTCCACCAGCACGACTTGCGGCACCGCCTGGGGGAAGGGGATGTAAATGGGTTTGCGCTTGCCGAGGCCGACGTTGAATTCATCCGGGAACTTCGGCTCCTTGAAAACGCAGGCGGCGATGCATTCCTGGCAGCCGACGCACAGGTCCTCTTTGACGTAGCGCGGTTTGCGGCGAACGGTCACGGTGTAATTGCCCACATAACCCTCGACCTTCACCACGTCCGAGTAGGTCCAGAGCGTGATGTTTTCATGCGCGCGCACGGCCGACATCTTGGGCGTCAGGATGCAGGCCGCGCAATCCAGGGTGGGAAACGTCTTGTCGAACTTGGCCATGTGGCCGCCGATGCTCGGCTCCCGTTCGACCAGGAAAACCTTCTTGCCGCCGTTGGCCATGGTCAGGGCGGCGTGAATGCCGGTGATGCCGCCGCCCACCACCAGCACGTCGGGATGGATCGGCACGCGCGTCATCTCCAGCGCCCTGTGAAAACGGACGCGGCGAATGGCCGCCTGCGCCAGCGCCTTGGCCTTGGCGGTGGCGGCCCCGACGTCGGTGTGGACCCACGAGTCGTGCTCGCGGATGTTGACCATCTGGAAGAAGAAGGGGTTGAGGCCGCCCGCGGCCACGGCGTTGCGGAAGGTGTGCTCGTGCAGGAGCGGCGAGCAGGAGGCCACCACCACGCGGTTGAGCCGGTGCTCGCGAATGTCCTGCGCGATCAATTCCTGGCCGGGATCGGAGCACATGTATTTGTAGTCGCGCGACACCACCACGCCGGGCAGCTTGGCGATGTGTTGCGCGACCGCCGGGCAATCCACCACCCCGGCGATGTTGTGCCCGCAGTGGCAGATGTAAAAGCCGATGCGGAGGTCGCCGTTGTTGCCGTTGCTGTTCATCCCGCGACCCTTTCGGTTGGCAATTCCTTCATGGGAACGAAGTTCCGCTGCAAGCCCAGTTGCCTGGGCGGGAACCCGAAGGCCAAGCCCATCAACTGGGTGAAATAAACCGTCGGCACGCGCGCCGGCCCCCAACGACGCTCAATCTGGTCGTGATAGGCGTCCAGGTTGAACTGGCAGAGCGGGCAGATCGTCGCCACCACGTCCGCGCCCCGCCGGGCGGCTTCCTTGAGCAGGATGTAGGTCAGGCGAAGGCCCGCTTCCGGCACGGTGCCCGTCAGGCTGCCGCCGCAGCACTTGGTTTTGAGGGGGTAATGGATGACTTCGGCGCCCAGGGTCGCCAGCAGCTGATCCATCGTCGTGGGGTTCCAGTCGTCATCGAAGGTCGAGTAGGGGCGCACCACCTGGCAGCCGTAATAAGGAGCCACTTTCAATCCTTTGAGCGGACGCACCACCTTCTCCTTGATGACATCCAGCCCCACGTCATGCACCAGCACGTCCAGCGGATGGCGCACGTTGGTCTTGCCGCTGTAAGTCATGCGGGCGGTGCCCAGGGCGCGATGGACGGCCGTTTTGATGTCGGGAAAATCGGTGATGTTGTGCTGGGTTTTATTGAGCACCAGGTAACAGGCGCTGCACGGGGTCAGCAAATCCTGCGGCCCCGTCTGCTCGGCGATGGCCAGGTTGCGCGCCGCCAGCACCGCCGCCTGGGCTTCGTCCACCGACATGTAGGCGGTGGCGCCGCAGCAATTCCAATCGTCCAGTTCGACCAGTTCGACTCCCAAGTGTTTCATCACCGGCAAGAGCGATTCCTCGTAGGCGCGGCCCAGCCCTTTGAGCGAACATCCGGGAAAATAGGAGTATTTCATGACGCCTCCTTGCCGCCGGCTTTGCCATCCCCCACCGTCGCGAGCATGGCGTCCAGCTCGGCCCGCCGTTCAATGCGTTCGTGCCGGAGCACGAATCGTCCGGTCCGAATCAGCCCAAGCCCCTGCCGCCAGGAGGCGAAGACGGCGCGCCAATTGGCCTTGAGAAAGAGCCGCATGACCAGCAGCGTTTCGGTGATGCGCCCCTTGCGGCGGACCATCTCCGAAAACTCGCGGGCCAGCACCGGAATGGGGAATCGCCTGGGATAGATGCCCTCCTGAATGGCGCGCTGTTTGAGCGCGTACATGATGTCCGTAATCCGAATCTTGCGGGGGCATTCGACGGTGCAGGCGTAGCAGGAGGCGCACAGCCAGATGGTTGTGCTGGTGAGCACCTCGTTCTTGAAATCCGCCCGCACCATGGCCATGACCTGGCGCGGCGAGAAATCCATGTAGATGCTCAGGGGGCAGGTGCCCGAACAGGTGCCGCATTGGATGCAGCTTTGAAGCTGTTCGCACCCCGACACGCTCATGATCTCTTTGGAGAACCCCCGAACCCGGTCGGCTTCATATTTGATGGTGCGTTTGATTTGCATCGTCCACTGCTCCAACATTAAACGTCGTTATGCCGGTCCAGCCGCATATAGTGGAATTATTTTCAGTAATGCTGCATTATAATGCTGAAGAATTGCTTATCATCCCTTGCCAATTATTGCACATTTTTTGCGATGGCCGATTCTCAGTTCAACGCCTCGCGCTGCCGGGCCTCCTGCTGGCTTCGTATCAAACAGCCGCGCCAGGCATCCATCCCGGCCCCCATCCCGGCGGAGGTTGCAATCAGCGCTACGTGGAGCGGGATATGACGGATGTTGGACGCCACCGCACTGCGGTTGGAATCGCAGGGGCGCGCAAATCCAGGCATTGCGCGCGATTCCGGATGTGGCAAGCAGAGTGGGGGCAATCCGTTGGTTCGTTTTGCTTGTGAGATTCTGCAAAAAGGAACCAAACTATGCGTGACCCTTTGCCATTCGCCCGTCTGATGTTTGGGAAAGATCTGCTTTCAAACCCCCAAGCGAACAGCCAGAGCCTCAAGCACACGGCCCATTTCTTCTTGCGTAAGAACTCCGATTTTGCGCTCAAGCTTGACGGTCGAAACGGTCTGGATCTGTTGCAGATGGAATGCGCCCGGCTTTAAGAATGGCTTGGGGATGGAAATTTCCCAACGATTCCCACGCAACGCCGTAGTATGAAGCAAGACGGAAACAACATCCAGTTCGTCGTCAGCAGGTTCGCCCGTCAAGAGCAGCGCCGGGCGGATCTTCGCCGCCATCCCAAAATCCACGATCCAAACTTCACCGGGAAGGACGCCTGGCATCTTCCTCCTCCATCCGGTCCAACATCATCGCCCCTTCAGTCGCCGCTTCATTGCAGGCCGCAACATCCTCATGGCGGCTGGCAATTTCTAAAAGAATTTGTCGGATCGCCCGCCGGTCCACTTCCGTCAGTTTTGGCAGTTCGCTGATGATTTCAGCCGCGCTCATGACGTAATCCTACCGTTCCCCGGCCCAATTGCCAACCGCAAACTTGATTCGCTGAATGTCAGAGGTCAGTGGGGCCAAACCGGAATGGCGCTTATGGTGTCAAGACGCGCCCGGCTGTTTGGCGCTTGCGTCGGCAAGGGGGGATGGCATTTTGGGGCGCATTATGAGAATTCTCTTTGTCGGGGGGACGGGGTTTATCAGCACGGCGGTGAGCGGGCTGGCGCTGGCCAGGGGGTGGGAGCTGTTTTTGATGAATCGCGGGCAGCATCATGCGAATCCGCCGGGGGCCAAAAGCCTGGTGGCGGACATCAACCGGGCCGACCAGGCGCGCGCCGCCCTGGGCAACCTGAAGTTCGACGTTGTCGTGGATTGGGTGGCTTACGCGCCGGCGGACATCGAGCGGGACCTGGCGCTGTTCCGGGGACGGACCGGGCAGTTTATTTTCATCAGCTCGGCTTCGGCCTATCAGAAGCCGCCGGCGCATTACGTCATCACGGAGTCCACGCCGTTGTGCAATCCGCATTGGGAATATTCGCGCAACAAGATCGCATGCGAGGAGCGGTTGATGAAGGCGTTCCGCGAGGAAGGGTTTCCGGTGACGATTGTGCGGCCGTCGCTGACGTATGATCCGCAGCTTCCCATCGCGCTGGGGGGCTGGGGTTGCTACACGCTGTGCGACCGGCTCAAGAAAGGGCGGCCCATCATCATTCATGGGGACGGTTCGTCGTTGTGGGTAAACACCCACGCCGAGGATTTTGGGCGGGGTTTCCTGGGGCTGTTCAGCAACGCGGCGGCGCTGGGACACGCTTTCCACATCACGTCGGACGAGGTGCTGACGTGGAACCAGATTTACGGGATGATAGCGGAGGCGATGGGGGTGGAGGCCAACGTGGTCCATATTCCGAGCGATTTCATCGCCAAGGTCGCGCCGAACGAGGCCGGCGGCCTGCTGGGAGACAAGACGTGGAGCACGGTTTTTGACAATACCAAGATCAAGACGTGGGTGCCGGGCTTTCAATGCGTCATTCCGTTCCGGGAAGGGATCCGGCGCACGTTGGCGGGTTTTGAGGCCGATCCCAGCCGGCGGCGGGTGGATGAGGCGGTGAACAAGGAGCTGGACATGATCCTGGCGGCGTGGAATCGCTAAGGTCGATTCCTTGAATCGTTGACGAAGTTTCGTCCCCCCCCCCCCGGCACGGCCCGGTTTTTCGGAGGCCGGAAGGCAAATCCAATGGCGGTTTCTCTCCCAGGGAGGGCAAAAAATGGTGAATTTTTAACAACTTACGTGTGGTGAAATCATGCCGATTCGAACGATAAGTATGGTAGGTTTAGTATGTCTAATTCGGCGGCACACATTGTGCTTGACCATAAGTCATGCTTAACGTTATGAAGCCAGAGGCAGGAGGTAAAACAGGCGCCGAGCCCCCAAGTGCCTGGCACAAGTTGGACCGGCCGCCTGCGGCCAGGCCGCGGTGCGCCAGTGGAGGGACAGGTTTATGACGTTAGTGCTTGCCCTTGTGCTGGTTCCGTTCCTTGCCGGGCTGGTTTTGCTGTGCCTGCGGTCCGAGCTGGCGCGCCGCTGGGTGGTGGTGACGGTGACGGCGGCGGTTTGCGCCTGGTGCATCGCGCTGGCCTGTCAATCAAGCCCCTTGAATCTCGGCGAACTCCCGGTGAGCCGGCATGTGCTGGATCCCATCATGATGGCGCTGGAGGCGCTGCTGGGCATCTATATTCTCTGGGTGGGGTTGCGGGCGCGGCATTTTCTGATCGTAGGGCTGATGGTGGCGCAAGGGGCGGTGATGGTGTGGCTGGAGTCGATGGGGGGGGCGGGGCTGGAGGGAGGGAGGGTGCTGTTTGTGGATAAATTCTCCGTAATTATGGCGCTAATCAACGGGCTGGTGGGCGGCGCCATCTGTCTTTATGCGGTCGGTTACATGCGGGAGTACCACACCGAGGCCCATCCGGAGGTGCCCGACCGGCGGCCGTTCTTTTTTGCGCTGTTGTTCGTTTTCATGGGGGCGATGTTCGGATTGGTGTTCGCCGACGATTTGCCGTGGCTGTTTTTCTTCTGGGAAATCACCACTTTGTGCTCGTTCCTGCTCATCGGCTACACGCAGACCGCCGAGGCCCGGAAGAACGCGCTCCGGGCGCTGGTGATGAACCTGGCCGGCGGCTTGACGTTTGCGCTGGCCATGGCCTGGCTTTACCGGGAGACGCACTGTCTGGGATTGCAGGCGCTGATCCGGACCGGGCACGCGGCGGCCCTGCTGCCCGCCGCCTTGCTGTGCTTTGCGGGCATCACCAAATCCGCCCAATGCCCGTTTTCGAGCTGGCTGCTGGGGGCGATGGTGGCGCCGACGCCCGTGTCCGCGTTGCTGCATTCGAGCACGATGGTGAAGGCGGGCGTTTACCTGGTCCTGCGGCTGGCGCCGGTCATCACCGGGACGAAGGTGGGCCTGATGGTGGCGTCGGTGGGCGGGGTGACGTTTCTCATTGGGTCGCTGGCGGCCATCACGGCGTCGGAAGCCAAGCGGGTGCTGGCGTGGTCCACGGTGGCCAATCTGGGGCTGGTGGTGTTGTGCGGGGGGGTAGGCACCAGCCAGGCGGTTTGGGCGGGGGTGTTGCTGATTGTTTTCCATGCCGTGGCGAAGTGCCTGCTGTTTCTGTGCGTGGGGGTGGTCGAGCATAAGTTGCACAGCCGCAACATCGAAGACATGTCCGGGCTTGTTCTCTACATGCCGCACGTGGCGGTGATGATGCTGATCGGGATGGCGGGGATGTCGCTGGCGCCGTTTGGGGTGCTGATCAGCAAATGGGCGGTGTTGCGGGCGGTGGTGGATGCCTGCCCGTTGCTCTCGGTGTTCATTGTCTTCGGCAGCGCGGCGACGCTGTTTTTCTGGGTGAAATGGATGGGGAAACTGGTGGAAGTGGAGCGGCCGCAGGAGCGGGCGGTCAACGAGATTTCGTTGGACGAATCGGTGGCCCTTTACAGCCTGTCGGCGGTCACATTTCTGGCCTGCCTGCTTTTTCCGCTGTTGTCGGCGCAGTTTGTGGAGCCGTATGTGGCCGGCATCTACGGCCAATCGGGGTCGCTGGGCCAGGGCAACCTCTTCATCATGGCGCTGCTGATGGGAGTGGTGATGTTGTTCCCGCTGAGCTTCCTGAGCCACGGCCGGGGGGTGACTTTGGTGGAGCCCTACCTCGGGGGCGCGAACATCCCGGGCAGCCCGCGCTTCAGCGGGTCGGGCGGGGCGGTCGAAAGGGTGGTCCTGCACAACTACTATTTGGGCGGTGTGCTCAATCAAACCCGGCTCTCCCGCACGGGCGAGGTCTGGGGCGCGGTGTTGCTGGCGGTGATGATAGCGTTTGCCATTTTATGAACCCCTGGCTTCGATTTCTCCTCTTCCTGGTGGCGGCCCCGCTGGCCGGCGGCTTGCTGGCGGGCTGGGACAGGCGCATTACCGCGCGGATGCAATCCCGGCGCGGCCCGCCGATTCTGCAGCCGTTTTATGACGTGCTCAAGTTGTGGCAGAAGCAGAACCTGGCGGTCTGCGCGGCGCAAAACTATTACGTCCTGTTCTATCTCCTGTTGGTGATCTTCACCGGGGGGCTGTTTTTCGCCGGGTCGGACCTGCTGCTGGTGGTTTTTGCGCTCACCACGGCCTCGATTTTCTTTGTGCTGGGCGCTTACAAGGCCAGCTCGCCCTACAGCTTTGTCGGCGCGGAACGGGAGCTGATCCAAATGATGGCCTATGAACCGATGGTGCTGCTGACGGCCATCGGGATGTACATGGCAACCAAGACGTTTTACATCGACGGCATCGCCGGCCACGGCGGGCTGCTGGTGGGGGTGTTGCCGGGGATTTTTCTGGGATTTGTCTTCATCCTGGAGATCAAGTTCCGCAAATCGCCCTTCGACCTGTCCGCCTCGCATCATGCCCACCAGGAGTTGGTGCGCGGCATCACCACCGAGTTCTCAGGGCGCACCCTGGCCATGATCGAGATGGCGCATTGGTATGAGAGTGTGTTTCTGCTGGGGTGGGTCTGGCTGTTTTTCGCCTCCCAGCCGGTCCTTGGCGTGGTGATGGCGCTGGGGGTGTATGGGTTTGTCGTGCTGGTGGACAACGTTTTTGCCCGGCTGAAGTGGCAGATGGCGCTGGGGGGGGCCTGGCTGGCGACGGCCGTGCTGGGATTCGGCAACATTATCATCCTTTCTTTCCAGCGGTAGGAGCCACCCCATGCAAGCCCTCAAAAAATCTCCCTGGATTCTCCACTACGACGCTTCAAGCTGCAACGGCTGCGACATCGAGACGCTGGCCTGCCTGACCCCGGTTTTCGATGTTGAGCGGCTGGGCGTCATCAACACCGGCAACCCGAAGCACGCCGACATCTTTCTGGTGACTGGCGCGGTCAACGAACAAAGCAAGGTCGTCATCCAGAACCTTTATCGCCAGTTGCCGGAGCCGAAGGTGGTGGTGGCGGTGGGGGCCTGCGCCGCCACCGGCGGCATCTTCCGGGAGTGTTACAACGTTTCGGGCGGGGTGGACTCGGTGGTGCCGGTCGATGTCTATGTGCCCGGCTGCTCGGCGCGGCCGGAAGCCATCATTGACGGCGTCCTCAAGGGCCTGGCGGTCATGGAAGAAAAACACAAGCGAATGCAATTGAAAGAGGAACCTGTATGAATCCCAAGCAAACACTCGAAGTCATTGACCTGAACGCATTGCTCAAGGGCGTCAGCGCCCTGCGCGCGCGGGGCGCCCGCCTGGTGCAGATTGGCGCCACGACGCTGCCGGACAAATTTGAATTGACCTACAGTTTCGACGTGGAGGACGGCCTGGCCAGCCTGCGGGTGGAGGCGCCGAGGGAGGACCCGCGCGTGCCCAGCATCAGCTCGATTTACGGCTGCGCCTACCTTTACGAGAACGAAATGCACGATCTCTTTGGCATCAAGGTGGAAGGGATGGCGCTGGACTTTCACGGCACGTTGTACAAGACGAAGGTCAAATTTGCCTTCGGCCAGGTCAAAGCGCCCGCCGCCAAACCCCCGTCCGCGCCCAAAGCGCCCGCCGGCGAACCCGCCCTGGCCGGGGTGGCGTAAACGCACCGATTCCCATGGCCCGCACGATCATTCCTTTTGGTCCGCAACACCCGGTGCTGCCAGAGCCGATTCATCTGGACCTGGTGGTCGAGGACGAGAGGGTGGTTGAGGCGCGGCCGTCGGTTGGATTCGTACACCGCGGCCTGGAAAAGCTGGTGGAAAAGAAGGACTACCAGGAGTTCGTCTATGTGGCGGAACGGATTTGCGGCATCTGCAGCTTCATCCACGGCCAGACCTACTGCCAGGCGATCGAGGCCATGATGAACATCCCCGTCCCGCCCCGCGCCCAATACCTGCGCACGGTCTGGGGCGAGCTGTCCCGCATCCACAGCCATCTGCTCTGGCTGGGTTTGATGGCGGACGGCATGGGCTTTGAGAGCCTGTTCATGCATTCCTGGCGGGTGCGCGAACGGGTGCTGGACGTCATCGAAGCCACCACCGGCGGCCGGGTCATTTTCGGGTCCTGCAAAATCGGCGGCGTGCGGCGGGACATGGACGCCGGGGCGATCCGGAACACTTTGTCCGAGTTGGAGATCATCGAGCGGGAGATGCGCGACCTCACCCGGGTGTTTCTAAACGACAGCTCCGTGAAACGGCGGTTGAGCGGCTTGGGCGTGATGTCCCGGCAGGAGGCCCATGAGCTGGGTTGCGTCGGCCCGGTCCTGCGGGCCAGCGGCGTGGCCCAGGACATGCGCCAGTTGGGCTATGCCGCCTATGGGGAACTGGAGATGGAACCGGTCACGCGCACGGAAGGGGATTCGTTTGCGCGCTGCGCGGTTCGTTGCGAGGAATTGTTCCAGGCCGCCAGCCTGATCCGCCAGGCGCTGGGCAAAATCCCGGCGGGGGAAATTGGGGTGAAGGTCGCCGGCAATCCCACAGGGGAAGTCATCATGCGCACCGAACAGCCGCGGGGCGAAGTGGTCTATTGCCTCAAGGCCAATGGCACGAAGAACCTGCAGCGGTTCCGCGTCCGCACCCCGACGTTCGCGAACCTGCCGGCCATGCTGAAGTTGCTGCAACAATGCGAACTGGCCGACGTTCCCATGCTCGTCCTGACCATCGACCCGTGCATCAGTTGCACAGAAAGGTGACATGCCTTACTTCGAGATGGCCCGCCTGGCCTTGAAATGGGCGCTGCGCAAACCGGCCACAACGCGGTATCCCTTTGCGCCGCGGCGGCCCATCACGGGGTCGCGCGGCCAGTTGGTCTTCACCCGGAGCGGCTGCGTTTATTGCACCGCCTGCGCCAAGAAGTGCCCCACCGCCGCCCTGGAGGTGGACCGGGCGCAAAAGAAGTTCGCTTTGGACCGGTTACGCTGCATCAGTTGCGGGTGCTGCGTCGAAATCTGCCCCAAGGATTCCCTTTCCCTCTCCACGGACCACGGCTCGCCGGCCGTGTCGAAGGACCCCGAGATTTATCCCCGCAACTGAAGTGAAAACAGGCGCGCCAGATGAATTGGACTTGCATTTTGGCGCGAAAATGTTAGATATTCTAATTCGCATGGATGGCCCGATAAGCGGACCTTAATCTTATGAATACAGACACAGCGGACACATCAGGCGCCACAGGCAAATACGCCTGGCGCGAGTTGGGGCGGGTGGACCCGCCCAAGCGGCCGGCGCGGGACCGGCTGTCGGATTTCAACCTGGTATCGCAACCCTACGACGAGGCGACCGCCAGCCAGCAGGCCAGCCGTTGCGTGCAGTGCCCCAATCCCAACTGCGTCACGGCCTGCCCGCTGGAACTGCCCATACCGGAATTGCTCAGCCTGACGGCGGACGGGCGATTTGGCGAAGCGGCGCAACTGCTTTTCAGCACCCAGAGCCTGCCGGAGTTCGTGGCCCACATTTGCGTGGAGAAACGGATGTGCGAAGCGGCTTGCGTGCTGCAGAAGCCCTCCGAGCCTGTCCCCATCGGCTCCATTTCGCGGTTCCTGCTCGATTACGGCTGGAAGCACGGGATCGAGGAACCGCCCCCCGCCCCGGCCAACGGCCGGCGGGTCATCGTCATCGGGTCGGGCTTGTGCGGGCTGGTGGCGGGCGACGCGCTGTCGCGCCTGGGCTATGCCGTCACCATCATGGACAGCGCGCCGGCGCCGGGAGGGCGGCTGGTGAACGGCTTGGCCGGGTTCAAAGTGGATCAAGCCGTGATCCGGCGGCGGGTGGAATCGTTGCAGCAGCGCGGCGTCCAATTCCGCATGGGCGTCCAGTGCGGGCGGGACGTGACGATGCGCGAAATGCTGCGCGACCATGACGCCCTGCTGTTTGCGCTGGGCCGCACGGAAGCCGTGCCGCTGGAAATTCCCGGAGCGAACTTGCGGGGCGTTTGGCAGGCTTATCCTTTCATCCTCCACCACACCTCCAACGCCGTCCTGCGCGCGCCGCCGGTCAATGTGGATGGCCTCCGCGTCGTCGTCCTCGGGGGGGGCGACACGGCGATGGATGCGTTGCGGGTGGCGCTGCGCGCCGGGGCCAAAGACGCCTTGTGCCTTTACCGGCGGGACCAGGAATTCATGCCGGCGGACCCGAAGGAATTTGAAAACGCGGTGGAGGAAGGCGCCCGGTTCCAGTTCCGATGCCAGGCCACCGAACTTCTCGGGAATCTGAGCGAGGAGGTGGTGCGGGTGCGTTGCGTGCGCACGCAGCTTGACCCGCCCGACGAATCCGGCCGGTTCAACGCGCGGCCCCGGCCCGGCACCGAGTTTGAAATCCCGGCGGAAGTGGTGCTGGTGGCCTATGGCTTCGCGCCGCCGCGCCTGCCGGATTGCGAGGAGTTCCGCGACCTGGCCGTGGATGAAAAGGGCTGCCTGGCCGTGGATGCGGACCAGATGACCAATCTGCCCGGCGTGTTCGCCGCCGGATCCATCGCGCGCTGGCCGGCGTCGATGATGGAAGTGATGCAGGATGCGCGGAGGGCGGCCGCCGGCATCGACCGCTACCTGGCGGCGCAGCAAACTGAAAACTAGGGATTATTCCTAGACAATCTACCTCAATTCCCCACGACACGATTGGCAGAATCCCTGATTGCCGGGTGGGCGGGCCGATATGATACAAGCGGGCCATGACTAATCCCTGCACGTGTTCGGAAAAGTGGTCTCCCTGTCTGTTAAGCCTGATGCGCGCCGTCACCGCCTTGATGCTGATGCAGCACGGCGGGCAAAAGATTTTCGGTTACCCGGAAGTCACGGCTGCGCTGCCGCCTCTGTTGTCAACGGCCCGCATGGGGGGACTGGTGGAGCTGGCCGGCGGGCTGCTCCTCCTGCTGGGGCTGTTCACCCGGCCCGTGGCATTCATTCTCTTCCTGAAGATGGGAGCCACCTACCTCTTTCATTATGCGCGTCAGGCGTGGTGGCCCATCCACAACCACGGGGAACTGGCCGTTCTTTATTGCGTTGTGTTCCTCTATTTGTCCGCGGCAGGCCCCGGATGCTGCAGCCTGGATCATCTCTTCAAACGTGGCGCGCCGCCGCCATCCCCTTCTCCGGCGCCGCCGGCGTCCCCGCCGCCGCCGGCATAAGTTGAAGCAAGCGGAGATTGGAAATGGGCGCGGGCGCAGGGGCGCGGCTTGCAAAAGCCAACCCAGGCTTTAGGTTTCGACAGCCGGGATTGCCATGCGACACGCGTTCAAAGAATGGGCCGTCATCGTCGATGCGCTGATGCGCGGGCGACAGGCCATTATCCTGCGCAAAGGGGGGTTGATCGAGGGGCCCGGCGGGTTCCAGGTTGAGCAGCGGGAGTTTCTGCTTTTTCCCACCTGGTTTCATCAGCAAGGGCAGGCCGTCCTGCCGGAGGCGCAGGCGCGCTTTGATGCACTCGGCCGTCTGCGGCCGGGGCCGGACGTGGTGAGGCTGGAAGGTTTTGCGCGGGTCGAAGCCTGGAGGCGGCTGGAGTCGCCGGCCGCGGCTGGCGCGTTGCGGGGCTTGCACGTGTGGCGTGATGAGGTGATCGCGGAACGGTTTGATTGGGGCCGTGACAAGCATATTTATGTGATGGCGGCGCGCGTTTTCCGCCTGGCCGCGCCCGTGGAGCTGCCGATGCGCGACTCTTACGCGGGGTGCAAGTCCTGGATCGAACTGGAGAGGGACATCGCCACGGAGAAGGCGCGCCCGGCGCTGGACGACGCGGTGTTTGCCGCGCGCTTGCGGCGGTTCCACGATGCCTTGGAAGCAGTTGCAAACTCCGCCGGCCTGTCTTAGACTTGTCAGAGGATTCGGCGCCCCGGATCCCCCGTGAGAACGCCAGTCATGAATGCTCCGTTGCTTATCCTGGCTTCCGCCTCGCCGCGCCGCGCGGATTTGTTGCGGCAGTTGGGATTCGAATTCCATGTCGTGCCCAGCACTGTGGTGGAGGCCAAACCGGATGATCTGAGCGCCGGCGAAGTGGCGCAAATGAACGCGTATCGCAAGGCGCGGGCCGTTTCCAAGAAGCATCCCGATGCGGTGACGCTGGGGGTGGACACGCTGGTGGCGCTGGGCAGGGCCCTCTACGGCAAACCGGGCAGCCTGGCCGAAGCGGAGCGCATGATCACGGAGTTGATGGGCAAGACCCATCAAGTGGTGACGGGTGTATGCTTGATACATCTGCGGGGGCATCGGCAGAGGATTTTTTGGGTGCAGACGGACGTCACCTTTCGGAGGCTGACGCTGCCCCAGATCCGGCAGTATCACGCCATGGTCAATCCGCTGGACAAGGCGGGCGCCTACGGCATCCAGGAGGAGAGCGGCGTTTTGGTGGAATCCATTTCGGGATCGTTCAGCAACGTGGCCGGGCTGCCCATGGAGAGATTGCAGACCGAACTGGCCGCCTTCGGGATTGTGCCGGCCGCGGCGCCTTAGCGGCGGCCCAGGCGAGATGCAAAAGTACTGGCACGTCATCAAAATCGGCCTGGCCAACACGCTGGTCTATCGCTTCAATTTTTTCTCCCGGGTGGCGTTCAGCCTCATTCCGCTGCTGGCGACGATTTATCTGTGGCGCACGATTTATCGCGGGCAGGGAGGCACGGTGGCGGGGTACAGCCTGGGAGGGATGATTTCCTATTATTTGATGGTGACCATTGTCGATACCCTGACGGCGGTCACGGAGGACGACTGGCAAATTGCGGCAGACATCAAGGACGGCAACATCAGCCAATTCCTGCTCAAGCCGATCAATTACCTGGCCTACCGGCTGTGCCTGTTTTTTTCGGGAAGATTGATTTTTACGGCGGTGTCGCTGGCGCCGGTGGGGCTCTTCATTTTTTGCTGGAGGCGCTATTTTGCGGGGCCGGCGGGGGGAACGGCCCTGGGATGTTTCCTGCTGTCCACATTGCTGACGGGGCTGCTGCAATTCTTCATGTCGTTCACCATGGCGCTGCTGGCGTTTTGGCTGCTGGAAGTTTCGACCTTCATCTTCATTGTTTTTGCCTTTGAATACATCGCGGGCGGTCATTTGTTTCCGTTGAACATCCTGCCGCCGGTGCTGGCCGGGCTTTTGAATTACACGCCCTTTCCGTATCAATTATATTTTCCAATCGCCATTTACCTGGGCCAGGTGAAGGGGCCGGAGCTGTGGCGGGGCCTGGTCATCCAGGCGTGCTGGGTGGCGTTCTTTTTTGTGCTGGCGCGCGTGGCGTGGGATCGGGGCATTCGGAAATATTCGGCGGCGGGGGGATGAAGCGATGAGAGCCGGTTCCATCAGCATGGCGAAGCAGGTTCGCCGCCACGGGGCGATTTACCTGGCGCTGTGGCGCAACTCGGTGGCGCGGGAGATGAGTTTCAAGAGCAATTTCCTGCTGTGGATCGTGGTGGAGCTGCTGTGGTTTGGGTTGCAGTTGAGCTTTGTGGGGGTCATCTACCTGCACACCGACCACATCGCCACCTGGAGCAAATGGCAGGTGGTGATGCTGGTGGGGGCCAGCCAATTCATCCAGCAAATCTTCCAGGCCTTCTTCTTGACCAATTGCGTGCAGCTTTCGGAACTGATTCGCACCGGGCGGCTGGACTTCATGTTGTTGCTGCCAATGAACACGCGCTTTCTCATTTCGTTGCGGCAGGTGGATTTGGGCGGGTTTGTCAACGCCGCGTCCGCCCTGGCGGTCATGGGTTACGCGGCCCGGCAAATGCGGCTGGTCCCCGACGCGGCGCAGATTGCCGGCTTCCTGATGCTGTGCGCGGCGGGAATCCTGATCCATTATTCGTTGATGTTCCTTTTGGCCAGCGTGGCGTTCTGGACGGTGCGCGCCCAAGGGATCGTATGGGGCTATTACAGCCTGTTCAACGTGGCGCGCGCGCCGGACTCGGCCTTTCAAGGATTTTTCCGCGCCTTTTTCACGTTCGCCATTCCGATGCTGCTGGTGGCCAATGTGCCGGTCAAGCTGCTGCTGCGCCTGGTGTCGCCGCACGAAATGCTGTGGCTGCTGGGGATGGTGTTGATTTGCTTTGTGGCCTCGGAATTGTTCTGGCGCCTTTCCATGCGCCATTACGCCAGCGCCAGCGCGTGAATGGACACAATGCTAAAGGCTGAATGCTAAAGGCTAAAGTATTAAAAAACACTGACTCGATTGTTTCCGATTCTTCATTCAGCCTTTAGCCTTTAGCCTTGTCTTCCAAAAGCGCGACGAGCGCCAACGCTGCGCCGAGCGCCACCGCCGCGGCGCAAAACAGCGCCCTCTGCCACGACAATGGGTGCGGGCTTCTGCAGACGACGATCAGCGCCAGGGCCGCCAGGAGAACATCCGCGCTTAAAAGATACCAGCGCGGCACAATCGGCTTCCGCGCGGATTCGCCCGCCGGCGGGGCGGAGGGAGCCGGGGGATGTCCGCGCATGAGGGAGCGGACACCCGGACCGACCGGCGCGGGTTCAGGCGAGAAGGGGTTGGCCTTCTGCGCCTCCTTCGCGCCATTGTCCCGGAGCGCCTCCAGATTTCGACCCAAGACCTGCCTGGCCATGAGACACAGGCTGGAGAAACAACGCCTGCGAAACAAACTTTATTTCCAATTGCCCCGCACTGTCAGGGAGGCGCCATGACGCGGTAAAAGCGCAGCGGAAAACTGCCGGAGTTGGAGTCGATGAGCACGGCCTCTCCGAAGGCCGGGGGGTTGGTCAGGATGGGGACCCACTGAAGCAGGTTGGTGGAGGCATCAATGACCACCGCTCCCTGGCCGGTCAACCCTGTCAAGGAGAATGCGAATTGCCCGTTGCTGAACCCCAGGTTGCCCGGCCCCGTGAGAAAGGAGACCGGCACCCCGGTCACGGCCAGCATGGCGGCGGCGCTGGTGACGGCGCCGTAAGAATTGCTCAACACCACCTGATAAGGCCCGGCGTTGGAAGCCTGGGCATCGGCAATGACACAGGCGGAGTTGGTGGCTCCCTGCAGACCCGCGCCGTTGAAGAGCCATTGATAAAAGAGCGTGGGCGCGCCGGTGGCTTGCACCGAGAAATTGGTGGCGCCGCCAAGCGCGACGGACAGGTTGGCGGGCGGTGACACGATCCAGGGCGAGGTGGCCTTGACCTGAAGATCATTGTAGTCCCAACTGCCGCCGCCGGACGCGATCTGGACGTAAACGCCGATGCCGGTGATCAGGCCCGACAAATTGCTCGAGGCCCCCGAGCCCACGGTCACGGAATGAGCGCCCAGCGTGAGATTCTTCCAACCGGACGCCGCCGGATTATAGACCAGACTTGTCAAGGAGAAATTTGCGCTGGCGGAACTCTCCACGTACGCGGTCATCGGGCTGGTGGAGACATACCATGCCCCTCCGACCTGGGCGGCAAAATAGGAAGAGACGTTGCCGCCCGTCAAACTCTCCTGGGTCTCCACTGAAAAAGTGAGATTGGAGTAAAGGCCTGGATTGATGTTGGTGAAAGCCGAACTGCCGTAGGTTCCGCTGCCGGCGCCGTTGGTCGTGTAAAAAATCCCGCCGCCGGCCTGGGGTCCTCCAAAATAAGCGGCCGAAGGAGGCAAGGACTGATCGGTATTGACATCCACCGCGTTCGGCTGGGGGTAAATGCCGGCATAGCCGCTGGGCGCTAAAATCTGGCTCCAGCCAACCTGCGCCAAAGTCAGGTTGCTCCCTGTGGAACCGCCAAAGTTCTCCTGGTAGATGAAAGCCGGCTGGGATGGCGCCGTCAGGGCGGATGTCGTGAACGTCACGTCATTCCCGGACGCGGTTCCGGCCTGGTTGGATACGACGGATTGGAAATGATAGGTGGTGACGGGCGACAAATTGCTGATGATGACCGCCACAGATTGGGCGAGGTAGTTGGAGGACAGCGCGTTGGTGCTCGTCAAGAAGCCGTAATTGGTGGCAGGTCCCCATTGGAACCATGCCGCGGAGGGGGCGCCGTTGGCATAGGCTTGGGCGTTCAAAGTGGTGTTTGTGGCGGTGGTGGAGGTGGCCACAAAAGTCATGGCCAGGGGCGGACCATTGGTCAACGGAGCGCCAGTCGAGACAAGGGCGTTGAGGGACGGCAGGAGGTTGCCTCCAGCATCGAAGAACGACGAGGTGTTGAAGCCGCCTTCGTTGACGCCCGACACCGCCTGGTACTCGCCTCCCCAGTAGGAAACACCGGCCGCAAGCCCATCCGGCACACTGTTGATGACCTGGCCTTCCGCCACGATGAAACTGACCTGGCCGATTTCGGTTGGAGGATAGCCGTAGAGGTCGCTTAGCCAGGCGGTGGGACAGGAGTTGGTCCATGGGAAAGCGGTTTCGGCGACGAAAACCGGCTTGCCAAAGACGGCCGCCGCATTGGCCAGGCAGTTGCTCAACGCGCTTAAGGAGCCCTGGTAAAAGGGGTAATAGCTCTCGCCAATGATGTCAAAAGGGACGCCCTCGGCCTCCAGATTGTCAAAGAACCACTCCGTCGTGGCCCAGTCTCCGCCACGGTCAATATGAACCATGATCCCGGGCACGGGCTTTGCCGCGGCGGCTGAGGCGTCTTGAATTCCTTGTTCGGCCGCGTTCATCAATTGGCCAAGCTGCGACCACAACGTGCCGCCGCTGCCGGAAAGCGGTCCGCCATATGGAAACAACATGCCGTCGGTGATTTCGTTTCCCACCTGCACGTAATCCGGCATGGCTCCCGCCGCGGCAAACGCGGCAATGGTGTTGCTATTGTAAGTGTACATTTGCTGCACAAGCTGGGTGAAGTTCAGATTTGTCCAGGCGGCAGGGATGGCTTGATTTGCCGCGTCGGCCCAAGTGTCGGAATAGTGAAAATCCAGCAAAAACAGCAATCCCGCGTTTTTCACGCGCACGGCCAGCGGAATCGTGTAGTTGGTGTTATTGATGTAGTCGTAAGGGTCCGCCGCGGCCTGGGCCGCGCTGCTGGTGAAGAGGCGCAACCGCACGCAATTAATCCCGTGGTTTTTGAGTATCTGAATTCCATCCGTGACTACACCGCCGTCCTTGTACTGCACTCCCAGCGATTCGAAGTGAGCCAAAAAGGAAAAATCCGCCGCGGCGAGGAAATTGGTTGCGGCCGGCGCGACCGGCTGGAGCAGGAGCGCCGCCAGCGCGCATAGGAAGGTGAGTTTTAATCGCATGAGATGCCGGCCTTTCCTTTGCCGTCGTGGTGGAAGCCTCAGTTCCGGATGGGCTCCAGCGACCGCCTTTCGACCAGAGGACTTGAGACACGGCCCCCGGCCATTGCGCCCACGGCGTCCACCACGGGCAAAACGTTGCCGTTAAAATCAAAAAATGAAGAGGTATTATAGCCCGCTTCCTGCACGCCATCGACGGCCTGATATTCCGCTCCCCAGTAGAAAAATCCCGCCCCGAGCTGATGGGGCAGGTTTTTGACGATTTCTCCCACCGCCGCCACAAAGCCGGCCTGGCTGTTGATGGTGGGCGGAAAGCCGTAAAGGCGGCTGGTCCAACGGGCGGGGCAGGCGTTGGTCCAGGGGAAGGCGTCCTCCGCCACCATGATCGGCTTGTTGTAACGGGCGGCGGCGCGGTTGAGGCAATTGCTCAGGCTGGCGGGGGGGCCATGGAAGAAAGAGTAATAGCTTTCGCCGATGATGTCGTAGGGAACGTCTTGCGCGTTCAAGTGGTCGAAGAACCACTGGGTGGCCGGCCAATCGGCGCCCCGGTCAATATGAATGATAATCCCGGGCCGGCGCGCGCCGGCGGCATCCTCGATGCCGCGCACGGCCGCTTTCATCAACTGGCCAAGACGCGACCACGACGTTTCGTCATCGCGCCGCAGCCTGCCGACGGGCCACAACATGCCGGGGGTGACCTCGTTTCCCACCTGCACAAAGTCAGGCATGGCCCCCGCCGCGGCGAAGGTGGCGATGGTGTTGCTGTTGTAAAGGTACATCTGTTGCAGCAGGCGGGGAAAGTCCAGGTCCTTCCAAGCGGCGGGCATGGCTTGATGTTGCGGATCAGCCCAGGTGTCGGAATAATGAAAATCCAGCGACAAGAGCAGGCCGGCGTGTTTGACGCGGACGGCCAGCGGCACGGTATAGGCGGTGTTATTGATGTAATTGTAAGGATCGGCCGCGGCCTGGGCGGCACTGCTGGTGAAAAGGCGCAACCGCACGCAATTGACGCCGTGGCTCTTGAGAATCTCCAGCCCGTCCTTGACTTGTCCGCCGTCCTTATAGCTGACGCCCTGCGATTCAAAGAAGGCCAAGTCGGAGAAGTCGGCCCCGGCGATGAAGGCGCGCCCGGCCGGGGCGGCGGTTTGGAAGCAAACCAGCGCTGCCGCGCATAAGACCATCGTTTTTGGCGCCATATCAACGAAAACCTATCCTATTATGGCGCATTTTCCCCCGCGGCCCAAGCCTCACAGATGTATGGTTCCGGGCGGGTCATTCCGCTTTGGCCGTCAGGAACTTGAGGGCGGCTTCGGTCCGCGAACGCACATGTAATTTGTTATAAACGTGCCGGAGATGCCAGCGGACGGTGCCGTCGCTGAGGCCGATGCGCGAAGCGATCTCCTTGTTCGGCATCCCTGCCGCCACCAATTCAAGAATCTCGCGTTCACGGGGGGAGAGGCCTTCCACCTCCGCGGACGTGGCCACCGGTTCCTGGAAGGACAAAATCACCTTCCGCGCGATCTCCCGGGACATGGGCGCCCCGCCTTGTCCGACCTCGTGAATGGCGGCCACCAATTCCCTGGAGGTGCATCGCTTGAGCAGGTAGCCGCAGGCCCCGGCCCGCAAAGCCTTGAAAATGCGTTCCGTGTCTTCATAAACGGTGACGATAATGATCTGGACCGCGGGCATGAGTTGCTTGAGCCGCGCCGTGCATTCGATGCCGGAGTTGTCGGGCAGTTGAATATCCATCAAGACAATGTCGGGCTGGTGCTTTGGTATTTCCTTGATGGCCTCCTTGACCGTCGCACAGGCATAGACGCATTTGCATTCCGCATCCGCCTGCACGAATTCCATCAGGCTTTCCCGGATGACTTTATTGTCCTCGACGATGGCAACTTTTGTCATAACAGTTCAATGCAATGGCATGGCGAAACGCACGACGGTGCCCCGGCCGCTTTGGCTGGTGACTTCAAATTGTCCCTCCAGCTTTTCCATCCGCGCCCGCATATTGGCGATGCCGTCCATCTCCTCGGTCTGGGCCCCGTCGGCCCAACCGCGGCCGTTATCGGTGATGGACAGCCGGATGCCGCCCTCTTCCACTTGAATATCCAGGAGCACCTCCGTGGCGCCCGAATGGCGGACGATGTTGGTCAGGGCCTCCTTGAAGGCGAGAAATAAATGGTGCCGATGGCGCGAGTCCACGGCATGGTCCTCAACCTTGAAAGGCCCTTCCAGCCGCCAGGCGATGTTGGCCAAACCCAGGAAGCGCTCCGCGTAGAGTGAAAAATAGCTGATCATGGAAGCCACGGAATCATGCGTGGGGTTCATGGCCCAAACGATTTCGTCCAGGGCGGTGACCATCTGGCGCGCCTGGTTGCTCATTTGCTCCACGTAACCATTGCGTTTGGCCGGAGGCGCGTGGCCGGACAGCGCCCTGATGCCGAGCATGCTGATCTCCGTCAGGCCGGAGCCCAATTCATCATGGAGGTCCTGGGCAATGCGGGCCCGTTCCAGCTCCATGTTGTGCTGCTGCTCCATGTGTTGGCGTTCCCGGATCTGGACCTCGAGTTCGGCGCTGCGCTGCTCGACTTTCCTCCGAAGCTGGGTGATCCAGAGCACGGTCACAGCCAGGCCGCAGCCCAAGGCGCCCAAAATAATCATCAGCCGTTGCAGCGTCCACCACGGGGGCAGCGCCAGCACGGTGATGTCTGAAGGCGAATTGAGCAGCAATCCAAAGGAAGCCACATCCTGGCTGACGCCTTGGATGACGCATGTGCCGGCCAACTCCAACTGGCTCCCGGCCGGTATGGCCTGAACGTTCTGGTCCTCCCCGGGCAGCATGGCCAAAAAGGAGCGCAGACCGGCGCGCATCTCCAGCGCCCGGCCCGCCGGCGTGCTTCTTTGGCTCACCAGCAGGGCTTTGACCCGCACCCGCGTCGAATCCAGGTCCGCGCGAGTCAAATCATCCGCGCCGATGGGCCGGGGCTGGGGCAAAGCCGAATGACCCATCTTGCGCACGACGGCCTCGCGCAACACCGGCGCGGCGCTGGTGAATTCCGGGAAGCCCACCACATCGACCCAGTCGCCGATTTGCAGACCTTCGGGGTGCTTGGCGATAAACCGCACGCCTTTGCGTCCATCCATCATGAAGAATTCCGATTCCCGCGCGTGGATGATCTGGCCCGACACCTTCACTCGCTGAAAGACGCTGGCCTGGGGATCGAAAAGAAGCAGGTCGGAGGCCGTCTTTCTGGGAATGGCGAATAAATCCGCCGGCGCCGGTTGATCCACCGTCACGGCGGCGCCATAAATTCGAATCTCGTCCATTTTGACTTGGTGAGTGACATAATCCCACGAGGCCAACAGGCATCCGTGCAACCGAATTAAAGCATCCTCATAAGATTCCAAGTCGCGGGTTTTGAGACCTGCCACGCGGAGCTCGGATTTAATCCGGCCATTGGGAGTCAGCAGGGTCACGTTGCTTTCTTGAACGGAAGTAAGAATGCCTTGGATCTCCACGTACTGGGCATCGAGACTGCCATTCATCAACTGGTCCCTGGTCGGATGAATCGGTTCCGGCATGTCCCCGGAGCCGAGGATTCGCACCTGGCGCGCATTGACCACTGGCGCAAACTTGCCGGGCCCGGTCGTCCCTTCCACCTCCAAAAACTCCCCGATCTGAGGCGGGTCCGAACGGCTTTCCGAGGCATCCAGAACATAAATTCCGCGAGTGGCATCTTGAATGGTAAAAGCCTGGTCCTCGGGGAAGACGCAAGTGATGACTCCACGGATTTTGACCGGCCATGCGCGCTGGGCTTCTTCGCGTTTTAAGCGGTGGACTTCAGAGGCCGTGACCAGCAAGGGAAGCTCCGCCGCATGGGTCACGCGGGTCTCGGTTTCTCCCGGCGGTGGTTCCATCAGTTCAATCCCCGCTGTATTGGCGACCAACAAGGTGCTGAGGACCTTCTGGCCGTCGGTGGTGAATGCGCCCTGACTGAAACCTGTGGCGCGAAGCCGGTGATTCAAAAGCAAGGCGGGGACGAACCCGGATGCGGGCGGGATCTCCACGTTCATGTGTCCGGTTCTGGCGCTGAGTTCCAACCTCAGGCCGTCAGGACCTGCGCTGGCAAACGTCACTCGTCCCTCGACTTCCACCCACTGGCCGTCCTCCCCGGGGTGCAACGTCTGGCCGATCGCCCGCGGCTGCGGCTTGGGAGATATGGCCCGGCCCATCACCGTGGCCTGCATCGTCGGCCCGCCCGCAAACAGGCAACTGCCGTCATCAGATGTCGTGTAGAACGTGTAAAGACCGTCCGCCGGGACTTCCAGAAACCCGGTGAAACAAAGCGCCACGTGCTCAGGCCGGACCATGACTCCGAGGTCAAAGTTCTTGACTGTGCCGGCGGCCAGGGCGTTCGACGTGTTGAAATCCGGCAGGACCTCCCCGAGAGCTTCGATGCACCGGTAGTCCAGTCCGTGGACCCAATGGCTCGCACCGGCGGCTGTATCCAGTTGCTTGCGATACAGGGCGTCGTCCGGGACTCTCTGTCGCGGCAGGCCCGGGCCCTGGTAATCGACCTCCAATCCGTATTTTTCGACTCGGTTGAACCACTCGACGCGAATCGGACTGCGCCCCGCCCTTAGAAAAACAGCGCCGGATTTCTCGCTCATGCCGTGGATGCCATTATTGTCCACGACCGGCCCCCTGGCGCCGATTCTAAAACCGCCGCCCACCGGCGAGAGGGTACCATGGCCCTCCAGCAACACCTCTTGCCCCGCCTCAACCGGCGGTCCCGCCAGATCCATGTCCAGTTCCTCGGCGCCGGAAGCATCCTTCAAAACAAACCTGCCGCTGGCCGGATTGGCCCACCACACGTCCCCTTTCAGATGAAAAGAGTAACTTTGTGACGGCGCCTGCGAAGCCAGAGAACGGATTTGGCTGACGCGCGTCACCGGCTCGGAAGGGACGTCAGGGGGGCCATGATCGGCCCGCGTCAGCGGGACCGCCAGGGCCAGGACCAACGTCCATGCGCAATACAGCCCCGGACGCGTTAACAATGCCGCGCGCATACGAGCAGGATAACGCCGGGACCTTGCCGTTGCACCACAAATCTCGGTCGTGTGTCGCGACTTTATGGAAATGTCCCCTTTTGGACTCGATAGAAATGTCCCCTTTGGCCGGTGTTGCGGGAGCAACATCGGCGCTAATGGAGACATTGAATATGAGTCGAAAAGAACGGAATCGTTT
>Ga0326727_10003677_pt1 | contig 48263 bp, 41 predicted proteins | sample MB2enrmetagenome_FD_207643 | JGI IMG/M metagenome (GOLD analysis project Ga0326727, IMG submission 207643) | Lab enriched peat soil microbial communities from McLean, Ithaca, NY, United States - MB29MY | ecosystem: Environmental > Terrestrial > Soil > Wetlands > Peat | place: USA: New York... | reverse complement strand
AGGAATTCGCTTCGCCTCACTCCCCTGCTTAAATCTGGTGGAGCTGGCGGAGGGAATTGAACCCCCGACCCTCTGATTACAAATCAGATGCTCTACCAGCTGAGCTACGCCAGCGCTGCTCAAACCATACAAGGATAGCAGATTGGGCACGGAAATTGCAAGGGGAGGGAAGGAAATGGGAGAGCACTTAGACTGTTAGACCTGTGGAAAATCTACCACAATTTGCGCATCCGTCACCGCAGGATAAGCATAATTGTTTTCAATAGGTTAGACTGAAGCATATAGTCTATGCTTGTCCGTCTATCCACATTCATAGGGGATACCCCTCGCTGAATGTTCGCCACGAGAGCAAACTCTTGTTGCCCAAGGCGATTAGGATGCGAGAATGGCCAAGATGTGTTGCTGGCCGATTGCTGGCCTAACCGTACTATGCCCAACCGCAAATTACTGCCTGGCTTACTCGTCATACTTGCACTTTCGCTGGCGGGTACGTTCATCTACTTACGCTATAAGTCGAGTGATCCCCTGGCGATCCGGAACGAGATGCTCGCGCATATGCCCGCGAGTGCAAACGCGGTGGTGTTTCTGGATCTTGCAGCGTTACGCTCTTCGCCGTTTCTTGCACAGTTGTTTGCGTGGGCGCCACGTCCAGCCCCCGATGAAGACTACGCGCAGTTCGTGCAAGCCACGGGATTTGATTATGAACGCGACCTGGATCGCGTGGCGCTGGCGATCTCCCGTGCGCCCAGCGGTTCCATTTTTCTTGTTATCGCGGACGGACATTTCGACCACAGGAAAATTGAGGCGTATGCGCGGCGCTCCGGCAAATCCGAGGCGAGGAATGGCACGACGATTTTCTCGATTGCCCCGAGCGGAAGTGCGCAAGCGTTGTTTTTCACTTTCCTGCGCGAGGATCGCATGGCGTGGACCAACGATCCTTCAGCGGCGGCGCTTTTCTGGCAACCCGATCCCTTTGCGGCAGAGTGGCGCGAGCGCTACGTGCGGCTCGCCGGTACCCCGCTGTTTGCCGTGATCCGGCAGGATTCCGGGACGGCGTCCGCGCTGACGCAGCAGACGCCGGGAGGATTTCGTTCGCCGCAACTGGCGGCGCTGCTGGCGCAATTGCAGTGGATTTCGATTGGAGCGAAGCCGGACGGCAATTTGCTGCGCGTGGTCGCGGAGGGCGAGTGTGCGTCTGAAGCCACGATGCGGCAGCTCAACGATATTCTGAGCGGGATTCTTCTTCTGGCCCAAGGCGGGCTGAACGGCGCGGACACGCGCAGTAAGTTGGATCCGCAATTGCGCGAAGGGTATCTGGAATTATTGCAATCGGCGGAGGTTCAGAAAGTGGATCGAGGATCGAGTAAATCAGTGCGCGTGGTATTCGATGTGACGCCCAAACTATTGCAGGCAGCGAGGGCGGCGGGACCGCCGGGAGGGACGGCGACGCCTGTGGGGCAGGCCCCGAGGCATTAAATCAAAGGGTTGCCGAGAAAGGGTTCACCATGCTGGCCCCCTACACGGGATGGACAGGAAAGGCCTTTTCAGGCATTGGAAACAGACGGAAATTCGAGGGGGAAGATTTCGATAGGGAAGTCAGGATTAGTCTGCGGCCGGAGTGGATTTCATGTAATGCCGCGGATTGACGGGGGCGTTGTTCACGCGCACTTCGTAATGAACGTGAGGTCCCGTGGAGCGGCCGCTAATTCCGGTGTAGCCGATGACTTCACCGCGCTTCACGCGGGTTCCGGCGATGACGGCGTAAGAGGAGAGATGCGCATACCAGGTGGTGATGCCAAAACCGTGATCCACGATGACGACGCGGCCATAGCCGGAGTGCTCTCCCGCATCGAGGACCATGCCGTCCGCGGTAACCGACACGGGCGCGCCGTAGTCGGCACCGACGTCCACGCCGGTGTGGAATGCACCTTCACCCGAGAAGGGATCGAGGCGTTCGCCGAAGCCGTCCGTGATGCGGCCATTCACCGGCATGATGGAGGGTGTGTAGCTGGAGTCCGCGAAGGCGCTGGCCGGCAGCAGGCGAAGGCCCCCCGCGGAAACGGTGATGGCCGCGGCGTTGCGCTTGAGGAAGGAATACTGCTCGACGGAGCGGTCAAAGGCGTCTTCGGGGGTAGCTGCGGAATCCATCTGATCGAAAGCGGCAGGATGATAGCGCATCACGCCATAGGTCATGGCGACTTCAGTAGCCAGGGATTGCAGGGAGTCGAGGCGCTGGTTGGTGTCCTTCACGCTCGTCTGCAAATCGCGATACTGCTTTTTGAGGGTTTCCTGGTCGTGGCGAAGAGCGTTGTAATTCCCGACTTTCCAGAGCATGCGGCTGTAAGAACCAACGGCAGCAGCAACGGTAATGCCGCCAATGATGGCCAATACCGCTAAACCGTGGAGAAGATAGGCGGGCAGGATGAGCTTCCGGAGTTTTCCGGGCGTCGTGGCAATATAGAACGTGTAGTTCTTCCCGCTAATCACTGAGCGACCCCTCAGGCGTTCTTACTTTTGAAGTGCGGTAATTCATTCCCTGGGTCCGCACCGTGGCTTGAATGTCGCGACCTGACTGAACCGTGAGCCTTGGTTTGCTATAAGTGAGATATTAGATTTTGTAGGTTGCCCGCGTCAACCCTGTACTTGCATTTTTTTGGGACAGTCGTAGGAAAACTGTCCCCTGTCCCTTGGGACAGTCCGTTGCCGTGGAGAGCGTTTTAGTGGAGAAACACGTATTGGGCGGGATACAATCCGGGTCTGATCGGAAAGTAGTAGAGATAAACGAAGTACATGAAGTAGATGAGGTAAATGAATTACAGGAACCAAAAGTCACGCAAAATCAGAGGCATACCGGTATGTTGATGGCGGCTTAGGTACTTACAAGGGCTAGGTCCAACAGCGATGAATGAAGAGCAGGTGCTAAAGCGAATTGCTTCAGAAGCGAAGGCGGGGCGGCCTTCGCTGGCAGGAGTGCATCTGGGGATTGGCGATGATGCGGCACTGTTTGCGCCGCGCGCGGGACGGCAGATGATTCTGACGTGTGATTGGTCTTTGGAGAAGACGCACTTCCTGCGCGACAAACATCCGGCGGATGCGGTGGGCTGGAAAAGCCTGGCGCGCGCCGTGAGCGATGTTGCCGCGATGGGAGGAACGCCGCGATGCTACCTGCTGAGCCTCGCGCTGCCTGCTTCCCATACGGGCCGGTGGCTGGGGGAGTTCTTGCGTGGGTTGCGGCGAGCCTCCCGCGCCTTCCGCTGCGAACTGGCAGGCGGCGACACAACGCGGCGCGACGAGATCCTGATCAACATCACGGTGGCCGGAGAGATTGCGCCTGGGCAGGCCTTGCGGCGCACGGGCGCGCGGGCGGGGGACTTGATTTTTGTCAGCGGACGACTGGGCGAAGCAGATCGCGGCTGGGAGCATTTGCAGAAGCTGCGCGGGAGGGTGAGGGCGGATGACCGGCTGTTGCGCAAACATCTTTATCCGGAGCCGCGGCTGACGCTGGGAGAGTGGCTTGCGAAAAAAGGACTGGCAACCGCAGCGATGGATTTGTCAGACGGATTATCGATTGATCTTTCACGGCTATGCACAGCAAGCAGGGTGGGGGCGCTTGTGGACGTCGCATCGCTGCCGATGCTGCGGGATGTAGCGAGGAGAAAAGCGGTGAAGCTCGCATTGCACGGAGGCGACGATTACGAACTGCTTTTTACGGTGGCGCCGCGAAAGGCTCATCGCATTCCAAAGAGATTCCGGGGATTGCAGCTCACACAGATCGGCCGGATCATGCGGGGAAGAAAGACCGAAGTGCGCATGGAAGATGGAAGCGTGCACCGGTTGCAAGCTGGGGGTTGGGATCCCTTCCGCGAGTGATTGAGGAAATTGAGGGAGGCATCGAGGTGGGTGCGAGAGAGAAGTCGGGTGGAGAAAACAACCGGGGCTGTTGATGCCTGCATAAGTAATGTCCTACTCGCACAGGGGTAAAGCAGATTCATCGCACAAAAGGCGTGTGATGGAAAAGAGTGCCTCGCTTCGCTCGGAATGACAACCTGGGACATTACATGCACATGGACCAGTAATGCCGCGAATTACCAGGAAGCGCTGCACATCGAGCAGCACGCTAAGGAGTGGTCGGAGAAGTTGTGGGCGAAGGAGTCGCCTCAGGCTTTTCTCCTGGCAGGCTGGGGGCTTCGTCTTCAGGGGCCGTGTCCGGAGTATCGACGTTGACGTGATGTTCACTGGCCTGTTGCTCCAGCGTGACCACGTTCGCAAAATCCATGACCGGCGTGCCCGCTATGCCGCGTTCGATAAACTCCATCCAGATAGGAAGCGCGGCCTGCGCGCCGGTTTCCCGTTTTCCCAGTGAAATTTGCTTGTCGTCGAAACCGATCCAGACGCCCGCGGTGATTTGTGGGGTGAAGCCAATGAACCAGGCATCCGTGAAGTCCTGGGTGGTGCCGGTTTTGCCGCCGGCGGGGCGGCCGATGTTTTTGGCCTTGATGGCGGTGCCAAATTGCACGACGTCCTCGAGCATCGCGGTCATGGTGCGCGCGACGTCCGGGGAGATGACATCGTGGACTTCGGGATGGGCTTCTTCGAGCAGCGCGCCATCGTAGCTGGTGACGCGGCGAATCATGTTGGGATCGACACGGATGCCGTCATTGGGAAAGACGGTGAAGGCGGAAACGTGCTCGATGAGCCGCATGTCCGCAGCGCCGAGAGCAAGGGGGAGATAGGGAGGGAGTGGGGTGGTGATGCCAAAGCGGCGGGTCATGTCCACCACGGAATTGATGCCGATTTTTTCCGTGAGTTTGACGGCGGGAACGTTTCGCGAACCGGCGAGGGCGCGGCGGAGCGTGATGGTGCCTTCATATTTTTCGTCATAGTTGTGCGGGGAGTAGGGTTGGCCGCCGCTGATGGTGGTGAAGGGCGCATCAACGATGGTGTCAAACGGCGAGGAACCCTTCTCGACGGCAGCGGAGTAGACGTAGACCTTGAATGAGCTGCCGACCTGGCGATACGCCTGTGTGGCGCGATTGAATTTGGAATCTTCAAAGCTGTAGCCGCCGACCATGGCTTTGATTTCGCCAGTAGGGTTGTCAATGGCGATCATGGCGGCTTGCGGTGCGGGCTGCTGTTCAAGTTGTATACGCGCGGTGGTTTCGCGCAAATCCTGAATGGAGACCTGAATGAGATCGCCGGCGGCGAGTATCTCATGGAGCCTTTTGTGGCCGGTCCAGGCGATGTCCGAGGGAGACAAGAGGGCACGATAGGTGCCGATCTTGACCGTGGCGCTTTTGTCGTCTACAGCAAGGACCAGGCCGGTGACGTAGTCCCCCTTCTCGATCGCGTGGCGCCAATCGTCGTCTTCGTAGGTGTCGAGCTTGCCGAGATTGTCTTTGAGGACATTGGGGAGCTTGCCGCGCCAGCCGTGACGGCGATCGTAGGTGTGCAGGCCATCGCGGACAGCTTGATTGGCAGCCTTCTGCATCTGGATGTTGAGCGTGGTGTAAACGCGGAGACCGCGTTCATGAACGGCTTCGGTGCCGTAGGTGGATTCCAGGTATTTGCGGATCTCTTCAAAGAAGTAGGGAGCGAGATCGTTGCGCGGATATTGCAGGTGCAGGCCGAGGGGCGTTTTCCTTGCGGCTTCTTCTTCGGCAGCGGTGATCTTTCCTTCCTCGCGCATCTGGTGCAGGACGAGGTTGCGGCGGGCAAGGGCGCGCGCCGGGTCAACGAGCGGCGAATACATCGGGCCGCGAATCATGCCGGCGAGGAGCGCGGCTTCCTGGAGCTTGAGATCGCTGACGGGCTTGCCGAAATAGAATTGGGACGCGGCCGCAAAACCGTAGTTGCCGTGAGCGAGATAGACCTGGTTGGCGTACATGGTGAAGATTTGCGGCTTGGTGTAGCGGCGCTCGATTTGCAGGCCGAGGAGAATTTCCTGAGCTTTGCGGCGGAAGCTGCGATCGCTGCGGTCGAGGAAGAGATTGCCGGCGAGTTGCATGGTGATCGTGCTGGCGCCTTCGGCTTTGCGGCGCTTGATGAGGTTGCGGTAGGCGGCGCCGGCGACGCGGGGAAAATCGACGCCCCAATGATCCTCGAAGTGCTGGTCCTCGATGGCGGTGACGGCGTTGTAGAGGACCTTGGGAATTTGCTCCCAGGTCATGAGGATGCGGCGCTGCAAGGCGAAGCTGCCGACGAGTTGGCCGTCATCGGCGTAGATTTCGGTGACAACGTTGGGCCGATAGGTTTCCAAAGCGTGGATTTCGGGGAGATCGCTTTCATAGACGAAGAGAAGGCCGGCTGCAGCGCCTAGGGAGATGGCGCAGAGTAAGAGGAAAGCAAGGGCGACGCGGTCAATCAGCTTCCAGCCGCGGAGGCGCAGGGTGATGGGAGGGAGACTTAGCATCAAAAGAGAATTCTAGAACAGATGGATGAGGATTGCAGATAGGCAAGCACAGCAAAGTTTCCAAATGTCGGTGCGGGAAGAGAGAGGAGACACGGTAGTCGGAGGCTGGCTAGAGATACAGATAAGGGATGAGCCACAGCGCTACGTCGACGGCTTTGCTGGAGCGGACCAGGGATGGGGTTTGCGGGCTTCCTGGAACGCGAAGACGGTCATGAGGACGGCGAGGAGAAGGAGAGCGCCATCGCGGAGAACGGTGAGGCCGGTGAGCGGCTCGGGCTTGGCGAAACAGCCGCAGTTGATGTCCAGGTGAAGGGCATAGGCGCGGCCGACGCTGGCGAAAAACCCGCCGATGATGAGTGTGGTGACGGTGGCCCAGATGCGTAGCTGCCAGCCGATGAGAAGGAGAAGACCGATGGAAATTTCGGCGAAAGGCAGGGTCTTGGAGACGAAGAGCGAGGCCCACGGCGGAAGCAGTTGATAGGAATCGATCTGAAGAGCGAAGAGGGAGAGCGCAATGGGGATGGGCGGGCGCGGGTGCATGTCCGGGCGGAAAAGCTTGGCGTAGCCGGCGTAGATGAAGATGGCGGCAAGAACGATACGGCCGATCCAGATGATGAGGCGGCGGTAATTGAAAGGGGCGGACTGGAGCATGACTGAATTCTCAAATTTCCCGCAGAAAGCAGGTTCCTCTCCCGCTTTGCGGGATCGGAATGACAGTTTGCCCTGCCGGCTTACCCTGCGACCTTAACCGTTCAACTGAATCCGAGGTTCACGAAACACACTGCAATGTCGAGCTACTTCTGCGAAACGAGCTGATCCAAGAAAGTCTTCAGGACATCGTAGCTGACAAAACCGACGACCGGGAAGGTCTGGCCGGACTTGGTGTGCAGGATGGTGTACGGAGTCTGGTTCACGGGAACCAACAGGCCGAGCTGTCTGTCCTTTTCGATAAGAGGCTCAAAGGTCTTGGCGTCAACGAAAACTTGCACTTTTTTCATTTCGGCCGGGCTCAGCGCGTCGGCGACGGTGCCCTGTATATCGCCGTTCATTTCCCATCGCTCCTGACTCTGGAAGATAGCCTGCTCGACTTCCTCGCATCTGCCGATGTGCGCAGCGGCACGGGAATAACTGGCAGCCACGCGGGAGTAAGCATGCATGGGCAAGGGAAAATCACGGTGAATGAGATAAACCTTGCCGGTGCTGACGTAGTTGTCCATGACCTTTTTCGTGGTGGTGGTGAAGAGCTGCTTGCACGCGGGGCACTGAAAATCGCTGAAGATTTCCATGACAACCGGGGCGTTCTTGGAGCCAAAGGCCTTTGCGGGATCGATGTCGTTGACGCCATTGACGGAAATGGTGGTGAGGACCGGGGCAGGATCGGCAGCCTTGGTTTGCGAAGAGGCCTTCGCCTTGGTGGCCGTATTCTTGATTTGCGAATTCTGTGGGGGGAAAGCGGCAAGCAGCGTACTGTTGAGCGCTATGAATATCAGGACCGTGGCAAAGGCAAAGAGAAGCCGGCGGATCACAGATTCCTCCGAATCGAGAGAGATAGGTGAACTAAAGGCCAGAGTATCACAGCTTTCGCCTGTCCTGGGCGACGGCGGAAGGCAGGATGACCAAGCGGAGATGAGGAGGGGATGCGGCGGGGAGGGACAGGGGAATAAGACGGGGAGCGCGCTTACGGAAATGAGTGTGGAGGAGTCGAGATTAAGGAGTTGGTGGGGCACAGGCAGGCGGCTAGATTTGGGGACCAAGTGGAGAAAAACTCGCTAGTTAGGGGAAGAAAAAGTCTGTAATGCAGTGAATTTAAAACATTTATATTCGGTATCAAACAACTTGACAACATTCCACTCAACTTGTATAGTGGGGCAGGTTCTAAGGGGAAGCACCCCGCAGGGCCGGAGGCGCTAGACTGGCTGGCGCGCCGCCGTCATGAGGATTTGGCGGGCACCGCTTTAAGGGCTGATGGGAAGCCGCCCTGTTAGGTTGTTGAGAGATTGGACAGGTTGCAGAAGAAGAAAGTTTGGGAAGATTGCAGAAGGAGAAATGAGGACATGAGCAAGATCATTGGAATCGATCTAGGAACAACATACTCGGTGGTTGCCGTGATGCAGGGCGGCGAACCGGTGGTGATCCCGAACCAGGAGGGGACGCGCACGACCCCCTCGGTGGTGGCAATCACGAAGGCCGGGGAGCGGCTGGTAGGGCAAGTGGCCAAGCGCCAAGCGGTGACGAATCCCGAGAACACGATTTACTCAATCAAGCGGTTCATGGGGCGGCGGTACAACGAAGTCAGCGAAGAAATGAAGCGCGTGCCCTACAAGGTAGTGAAAGGCGACCACGATGACGCGCGCATCGAGGTGGCGGGGAAGGTGTACAGCCCGCCGGAAATTTCCGCGATGATCCTGACAAAGCTGAAGAATGCCGCGGAAGACTTTCTGGGAGAGAAGGTGACCAAGGCGGTCATCACCGTGCCGGCGTATTTCAACGACGCCCAACGGCAAGCCACGAAGCAGGCCGGCGAGATTGCGGGCATGGAAGTTGTGCGCATCATCAATGAACCGACCGCGGCGGCGCTGGCGTACGGGTTGGAAAAGAAGAGCGACGAGACGATCGCGGTGTACGACCTGGGCGGCGGCACGTTCGACATTTCGGTTTTGGAAGTTGGCGCCGGTGTGGTGGAAGTGAAATCCACAAACGGGGACACGCACCTGGGCGGCGACGATGTGGACCAGAAGATCGTGGACTGGCTCATCGATGGGTTCAAGAAAGAGCACGGAATCGATCTGGGCAAAGACCGGATGGCGCTGCAACGTCTGAAGGAAGCAGCAGAGAAGGCGAAGATCGAACTTTCGCAGATGATGGAGACAGAGATCAACCTGCCGTTCATCACCGCGGGCCCGAGCGGGCCGATCCACATGCAGCAGAAGCTGACGCGAACGCGGCTGGAAGAGTTGATGAAGCCCCTGCTGGAACGCTCGATGGGTCCGGTGAAACAGGCGCTGGAAGACGCGAAGATGTCGCCGCAAGACATCCAGGAAGTGGTGCTGGTGGGCGGATCGACGCGAATTCCGAAGGTGCAGTCTCTGGTGAGCAGCTACTTCGGCGGGAAAGAATTGCACAAGGGCGTGAACCCGGATGAAGTGGTGGCAGTGGGCGCGGCGATTCAGGGCGCGGTGCTGGCGGGCGAGGTGAAAGACATTCTCCTGCTGGACGTGACGCCGTTGTCGCTGGGCGTGGAGACGCTGGGCGGCGTGATGACCGTGCAGATTCCGCGGAACACCACGATTCCCACGCGCAAGGTGGAGACCTATTCGACGGCTTCGGACAACCAGCCGGGCGTGGAGATCCACGTTATGCAGGGTGAACGGAAGTTTGCGAAGGACAACCGGTCTTTGGGCACGTTCAAACTGGACGGCATCCCACCGGCACCGCGGGGCGTGCCCCAGATTGAGGTGACGTTTGACATTGATGCGAACGGCATTTTGAACGTGAGCGCGAAGGACAAAGCCACGAACAAGGAGCAGAAGATCACCATCACGGCTTCGACCGGGTTGACGAAAGACGAAGCCGAGAAGATGCGCACGGAAGCGGAATCGCACGCCGAGGATGACCGCAAGCGCATGGAAGAGGTGGAGGCGCGTAACCGGCTGGATGGGATTGTGTACCACGCGGAGAAAACCATCCGCGAGAATCGCGACAAGCTGCCGGAAGGCGACGTGAAGCACGCCGAAGAGGCGATCGAAGATGCAAAGAAGGCGATGAACGAAGGTGGCGTGGCACGGCTGCGCTCCGCGACCGAAAACGTGGAGAAGACGCTGCACAAGATGGCGGAAGAGCTGTACAAGAAGACGCAATCGGCCGGCGGCGCCGAGCAAGCAGGGGCGGCAGGCGCGGGTGCGGGGCCTGGGCCCACAGGCGGGAGCGCGCAGGGCGGCAAGCCCGGCGATGTGATCGACGCAGAGTATGTGGACGTGGACGAGAATAAGAAGCCGAACTGAGCAGGAGCAGTCATCAGTTTTCAGTATTAAGTACTAAGTAAAAATAGCTGGTGACTGGGCTTTGTACTGGCAAGCACAGGTGGGGGCGCGGCAAGAAGTGCCCGTGCGCGCGAGATAAGAATAGGGCCGGTCTAAAGACCGGCCACTACAAAGAGATTCATGCCGACTAGTTCAAAACAGGATTACTACGAACAGTTGGGAGTGCCGCGAAAAGCGACGGCGAAAGAGATTCGCACGGCCTTTCGCAAGCTGGCGCGGAAGTATCACCCGGATTTGAATCCCGGCGATAAATCATCCGAAGAAAAATTCAAGCAGTTGCAGGAAGCGTATGACGTGCTGTCTGACACGAAGAAGCGGGAGATGTACGACCAGTACGGCTTCTACAGCGACAATGCGCCGCCCGCCGGATATGGCGGTGGAACGGATGCTGGCGCCGGAAACGTAAATTTCGATTTTGGCGGATTCGATTTTGGCGGGCAGCCGAGCGGCGGCTCGAGTTTCCGGGATTTGTTTGGCCAATTTTTCGGCGGGCGACGCGGCGCGGCGGCGATGGAGCCGGAGGAAGAACCCGGCGGTGACCTGGAATATCAGATCGAGATTGATTTCTGGGACTCGGTGCGCGGCGCGGTAAAGAAACTGCAGATCACGCGGATGGATGCGTGTGAGACGTGCCACGGGACGGGAGCAGTGGGATCGCCGCAGACCTGCCCAACCTGCAATGGGAGCGGGTCCATCCAGCAGACCGCGGGGAAGATGCGGTTCAACGTGCCGTGCAGCCGCTGCGGGGGCACAGGCAAGCTGCGGACGCCGTGCCGGACGTGTGGCGGCGAAGGGCGCGTGCGGCGAACGGAAACGATTGATGTGCGCATCCCGGCAGGGGTGGCGAATGGCGGACGCGTGCGCGTACCGGGAAAAGGCAATGCGGGCACGATGGGCGCGCCAGCGGGCAATTTGTACTTGCAGGTGGTGGTGCGGCCACACCCGTATTTCGAACGGCGGGGAAATGATTTGTACACGAAGGTGCCGGTGACGGTGCCGGAGGCGTCGCTGGGCGGGAAGATCGAAGTGCCGACGATTGACGGGAGGTCGCTGGTGCGTATTCCTCCGGGCACGAATAGCGGAAGCACATTGCGACTGAAGGAAAAGGGCGTACCGCACGGAAAGAGCGGCGCGCGCGGGGATCAGTACGTGGAGATCCAGGTGATTGTTCCGGAGCCGACCGATGAGCGGGTGCGGCACCTGATGAAGGAACTGGAAGAAATTGCGCCAGCGGATCCGCGGAAGGATTTGTTTGGGAAGGCGGGGGTGTGAGGCAAAGTGAGTAATAAGTTGTAAGTAAGGCGTCGGCGTTTTGCTTTACTTAAGACTTAGAACTTAAGACTGCGGGCTTGTAACGCATATGCCAGTCAAAGCGAAAAAACGGGCGAAGGCCGGGTACATGATCAGCGCGGTGGCGGAGCTATACAAACTGCACCCGCAGACCCTGCGCTTGTATGAGCGCGTGGGCTTATTGAAGCCGTCGCGATCGCAGGGGAACACGCGGCTGTATACGGATTCAGACCTGGAGCGGCTGGACGTGATCTTGACGCTGGCGCGAGACATGGGAGTGAACCTGGCGGGAATCGAGATCATATTGAATATGCGGGAGAAAATGATCGAGATGGAACGGCAGATGGGCGAGTTTGCGCACGTGGTGCAGCAGGAGTTGTCGCGGATGGCGCGGACGGAAGAGAAAGCTCCAAGGACGGCGATTGTAAAAGCGGTGCCGCGGGTGGGAAGATAGAAGACGTGGTAAGTTTTCAGTTGTAAGTAGCGCCCCGACTTGATCGGGACGTTTTTGTTTTTGTGCACAGATTTCCGCAGGGCAGACCAATTGTGGCGGTGCAAATTGGGACGTATGATGGCGGCGCTGGATGTTGGGAGAGAAGCCGCAGGGCTCGGAGATTCGCCCTGCGAAACAGCAGAGTTGGCGAAGTGATTAGGGGTTGGCAAGATGGGGTCCAGCAGTGCTGGACCCCTACGAGGAAATATGGCACGCGAAGATTGCGCGGTTTGCAGAGGGACGGGATGGAAGCTGGTGGCGCGGAAGGATGGCACGCCGGGCAGCGTTGCGGTGGCGTGCGAGTGCGGGATGGAAGAACGCGCCGGCTTGGTGATGGAGCGGGCGCGAATTCCGAAGCGGTATGAAGACTGCAGTTTTGAAAATTTTGAGACAGAACTAGAGGACGGAAAGAGCTATACGGCACTAGCGACGGCGTCATTGAAACTGGCGAGCCTGTTGACCAGATCATTTGTAATGGAATATCCAGGAGGTGCACAGGCTGGTCTTCTTCTTATGGGTCCACCGGGGGTCGGGAAAACCCATTTGGCAATCGCAGCACTCAAAGAACTGGTGAAACGCGGCCATACTGGGTACTTCTGTGAGTACGGCGCCCTGCTGAGAGAGATTCAGAACTCCTACCGAGCCGATAATGAGCTAAGTGAGATCAGGATACTGCGCCCGATTCTATCGGCTGAAGTACTTGTAATCGATGATCTCGGATGCATCAAGCCATCTGATTGGGTGAGGGATACGATCGGCTACATTTTAAATTCAAGATATGTAGAAGCTTCGCAAGACCTTACTCACGCAAAATGTACGATTATCACTACCAATTTCCCGGATGACGCAGACGAAAAACAGGCCCACTTACCGAGCGGGAGGTCAGTGGTCACAAGAAAGGAAACCCTCGGCGAGCGGATCGGCGAGAGGATGCGATCAAGGTTGTTTGAGATGTGTCGGACGGTTAGGGTTGAAGGTCCGGATTTTCGGAAAGAAGTCCGGCAGGCGGGGCGGGCACGGGCATAGAAGCTGGAGTGGAAGCTTCAAAACCTGAAGCATGCAACTTGCCTGATGAATCAGTCCGCGCCATTCCGACAGAGGTTGCAGTTCAGAATGGCTTATCGCCAGGGCAGGACGATTCCCGTATCCCACTCGCGTCCCATGTTGTCGTCAGTAATCAACCTCTGCGCTCCCAGGCGCTGCCGCAAGGAGTCCGAGTTCTCGAGTCCGATTAATCGCGGGGGAGCGTTAAGAGTGTCCACGAAGGCGCTGTAGGCCGGAAAAATGTCGGAATTCGACGGATTGCCGGGGTCGAATAAGCTTCTCCCGTCAATGCGAAAGTCAACCAGGGTGTTGAGCCATCTTTGTTTGTCGAACACGATCGGGGTGTCGCTCACAACAACGAAATTTATGATGCGCAGGCCGTAAGGGTAAACGCTCAAGGCGGTGGCGATAGCTTCATTGGAATCCGTGGTGTTGAAATAGTACAGCCCGCCGGGATTCAAATGTCCGCGAACCAACTGGAAGTAATCGCGCGAAAGCAACGTCGTACTGTGATCTCGCCAATGAAAGGTGTTATTAGACACAATCAGGTCGTATTTCTCGTCCGGATGAGCCACAAGCCAGCGACGGCCGTCATCAACGTAAACGTGCAATTTGGGATTCTGAAGAAGAGAGCGGACGATGGGGTACTCAGGGATTAGTTTGAGATAGCCAGGATTTATCTCGACAACGTCAAGGTGCTCGATGTGAGGGATGTTGATAAGTATCTGGGCCCATGAACCGGAGGATAATCCAATCATCAAGACGCGTTTCGGAACAGGGTGAAACGCCATCAACGCAAAAGCCCGCAGGGTTTTGTTGGCATCATGCGCGGGATCAATCAGGAAGTACCCATCGTAAACTCCACCACCGAACACGGCATTTCCGCGTGTAACGCATATAACGCCGTTGCGGTTTTCGAGGATCCTCGCAAACGGGATGTGGCTCTGCGGCTGGGCCCCGAATATCAATCTTTCGTAGAGGAGGTGAAATGTGGGCAGAGAAAGGGGCAGGGCGGCAGCGGAAAGCAGGATGAGCGCCCAACTCCACACAGGGCGCCTTATGGAGGCAATACTTCGGTACAGGAGGAGCGCCGCTCCGGCAATCACGGCGAGGGAAGCCAGTTGCAAGGCGATCGCGCGCAGGCCGAAGAATTGCATCCAGACAAATCCGATACCGAGGCTTCCGAGGACGGACCCCGCGATATTCGATGCGTAGATCAAACCCACCTTGCGACCGGCTTTTTCGTCCGCCGCGACCGACAACTGGCACAGCAAAGGCAAAATGCAACCCACCATGCCCGCAACGATGAAGAAGGCGGGTGCACTCCAGAGGTAGTTTAAGTTGTGAGCGATCATACTCGCCACCAGGCCAGGGAGGAAAGGCGAGAACGCTCCAGCGAGTAGGAGCAGAATGCCCACTGTCCTCAAGACTATTGAGGGATCCCGATCCGCAGTGAATTTCTCGCAGACGTAAGCGCCTCCGGCGATTCCGGCCAGGAATGTAGCTAAGAGCAGTGCGAAAGCCGGGGCGCGGTCGCCCGAGGCAATGGCGAAGACGCGGAACCAGGCAATCTCAAAGCCGAGGCTGATGAACCCAACAAGCGCCGCGAGGCAAGTGGCCTTCCAAAGGGCAATGACGGGAGACTGAGAGCCCCGGTTTGCTGTCTCTTCGATTTCTTCGACGCTCTTCCGGGTGTACCGCCCATAGAGATAGGCTGTGGCACCTACGAGCGTGTTGAGGCAGACCGCAAGCATCACGGAAGCGCCCTGACCAAGGCTCCGTAGAACATACGTCGCGCAGAGATAGCAAGCGATGGCGGAGCCCAGGGTATTTGCGAAATACAACCGGGAGACGGAAATTCCAACGCTGCTGGAGCGCGAAACAAAATGTTCCACCAGCAGCGGCAGAGTGGCTCCCATAAGCAGGGTAGGCACCAGCAAAATCGCAGTGCTGAAGAAGATGACGGAGGCGAGGTTCGCTCCCGCAGAGAGTGCCGCGGCCCTATGGAAAATGCGCAGAGAATTCAACCCAAATACGGCTACACCAAGTTCAAAGAATCCGAAAAAGAAGAGTGCGTGCTTTGGATAACGCGCCGAGAGCCATCCTCCCAGCAAACCGCCAAGGCCAAGCCCAAGCATGAACGCGCCCACCACGGCCGCGACAGATTCCGCGTTCACACCGTAAATGGCAAAAAGGGTTCTTTGCCACACCACCTGATAAATCAAGGCAGGCATCCCGGAAGCGAGGAACAGAGCGGACAGAAGGAGGTTTTCCTTCCGGGCCGGTGAGTTATCCCACAGTAAGCCGGCACCGAGAAAGATCAGCACATCAATACACAGAAGAATCAAAACAGGAAGAGTATGCATAGACTCACTTTGCTTCTAGAGGACTGGTGAAGCTTGTCTCCGTGCATTATTCCACGAGAGCCAAACGCTGGCGCAGGTTCCACAGCGCGGGTTGCCTGAACGTAAACGTGGTGCGTTGCAAGAAAGCACGCTGACGCACTGGATTGGGGAGTGGTGTTTGCCATTGATTGACAGGGGTTGGGGCGGCGGGTATCCTTGTGGGTAGGTGGGGTGCGGCGTACATCCATGTTCGCGGCATCCAAGTGAAAGCTAACGAGTTACTGCGAAGCAGTTCAATAATTCTGTGCTGCTCCCTCGTAACCCTCCTTGCATCACCCCGGTAGGGATTCAGCAAGGATTGACTCGACAAAAACAGGGATAGAAATCCCGGAGGCGATTGATCATGTTTTCTGACCACGATAACCCCGAATCTTCCGCAACAGGAACCGCAGCAACCCAGGCCAGCGAGAACACGCCGAACGAAGAAGCCAAGCCCAGCGCGGAAACGCCCGCGGCCGAAGCGCCCGTGACAGAAGCGGCCGCGGCAAGCGGCACGCCGGATACGCCTGCGCCCATTGAGCACGTGAAGGCTGACGAAGTCCACGCGACGGCGGAAGCGCACGCGCAAGCGGCAGTGGTGGACGCCGAGGCGGCGGCGGCAGCCGAAGAGGCCGCCGGCGCGGAAGAGATGAGCAAGCTGATCGAGCAGTACAGCGAGCCACAGGAAGCCGCGGCGCAAAACGAAATTATTGAAGTGAGGGTGGTGGCGTACACGGAACAGGGCGTGGTGGTGGACCTCGGCGGAAAGACCGAGGGCCTGATTCCGGCGGTGGAGTTCACAGAGACGGAGATCCCGAGGCCGGACCCGAACGCGACGATTGAAGTGCAGCGCACGGGAGAGCACAAGGACGGGTTCGTCATATTGACGTACCAGAAGGTGCTGCGCCGGCGGACGTGGGAAAAGATTGACGCGCAGTACAAGGCCAAGGAAACGATCACCGCGAAGGTGGTGGACCGGATCAAGGGCGGGCTGGTGGTGGACGTGGGCGTGCGCGCGTTCCTGCCGGGTTCGCAATATGATTTGCGGCCGACGGCGAACCTGGACGGCCTGCTGGGGCAGGAAGTTCAGGTGCGCATCACGAAGCTGAACCGGCGGCGCGGGAATGTGGTGGTGAGCCGGCGCGCGTTGCTTGAGGAAGAGCTGCATGCCAAGCGCGCGGAATTGATGGAGAAGCTGACCGAAGGGCAAGTGGTGCACGGCACGGTGAAGAACGTGACGGACTACGGCGCCTTCGTGGACCTGGGCGGAATCGACGGGTTGCTGCACCTGACGGACCTAAGCTGGGGACGCGTGCGCCATCCAAGCGACATGGTCAAGCCGGAGCAGGAAATCGATGTAATGATTTTGAAGTTTGACAAGGACAAGCAGCGGGTCTCGCTGGGCCTGAAGCAGTTGACCAAGGACCCGTGGGTGGACGCAGCGGAGCGGTATCCCGCGGGCGGCAAGTACAAGGGCAAGGTAGTCGGCGTGGTGGATTACGGCGCCTTCGTCGAGCTGGAACAGGGCATCGAAGGACTGGTGCACGTGACGGAGATGAGCTGGTCGAAGAAGCCGACGCACCCGTCGAAGGTGGTGAAGGCGGGCGAAGAAGTGGACGTGGTGGTGCTGGACATCAAGCCGAGCGACCGGCGCGTTTCGCTGGGAATGAAGCAGGCGCTGGCCGATCCATGGTTGCTAGTGGCAGAGAAGTACCCGGTGGGCACGGTGGTGACCGGGAAGGTGCGGAACATCGCGGAGTTTGGCGCATTCATCGAAATCGAGGATGGTTTCGACGGGCTGGTGCACGTAGGCGATGTGAGCTGGACCGGCCGGGTGAAGAACCCGCACGAGGTGTTCAAGAAGGGCGAGCCGATCACCGCGAAGGTATTGCGAATCGATCCGGAGAATCGCCGTGTGTCGCTGGGCATGAAGCAGGTGAACGACATCTGGGGCGACTGGTTCAAGCAGCACCGCGTGGGCGAGATCGTGAAGGGCAAGGTTTCGCGAATCGCGACATTTGGCGCCTTCGTGGAGCTTGGCGACAACATCGAAGGGCTGTGCCACAACACGGAAATCGAAGAGCGCAAGCGGCGCGACGATGGGGCCTCAAGTTTCCGGCCGACCACGGGACCGCTGAAGAGCGCGGGACCCCTGGAACCCGGCAAGGAATATGATTTTAAAATCATCAAGATCAGTTCCGACACGCGGCGGATCGGGTTGAGCTACCGCGCGGCCGTGCGACAAATTGAACGCAAGGAGATCGAACAGTACAAGTCGACGACGAAATCCTCGGCGACGGCAACGATCGGCGACGCCATGAAGCAGAAGCTGGCGTCCCGGTAGGTGGACTCACAGAATTTCCTCGCCCAGGGGATGCGGCGCGAAAATTCGTTTACCTGAGGGTCATTTTAATGATAGGAAGAGGGACAGCCAGAGGCGAAGCCCCTCTAAGTCGCCTCGCACCAGGGAGTTGTGCGGGCCAAACGGCATACGATTGAAGAGGCAGGGACGATGACAAAGCAACCGACGTTGACGAAGGCCGACTTGATCGAGGAAGTGCTGCGGGTGACGGAACTTCCACGCAAGGAGTCGGAGACAATCGTCGAGACGATTTTTGAAAGCATCATCGACGCGCTGCAAAAGGGCGACAAGATCGAGATCCGGGGATTCGGAAGCTTCCGAACACGGCAGCGGCGAGGCCGCGTGGGCCGCAACCCGAAGACCGGCGAGAAGGTGGATGTGCCGGCGAAGAAGATTCCGTTTTTCAAGCCGAGCAAGGAATTGAAGGACTTCGTCAACAGCCCAGAGGCGGCACCAAGCGAAGCAGCGCCCTCGTGAGGATGAACTCTGACAATTAAAGGTTGTGGACGCCCCGGCAAGTTCGGGGCGTTTTTATTGAGGAAGACAAGATCCGGATGCGAAGAGAATTTTGGGTTATGCTGAGTGCCAGATGGCGCGAGTGAGGATTGCAAACGATGGATTACATTTGGTCGCCGTGGCGGTTCCAATATATGGCGGAAGTGACGCAAGGCAAGCAGCCCGAATGTTTTTTCTGCGCTGCGGTGAAGAGCACCCACGATGAAGAGACGCTGGTGGTTTACCGGGGGAAAAAGGCATTCGTGATCCTGAACCGGTATCCGTACACGTCCGGGCACGTGATGATCGTGCCTTACGCGCATGTGGCAGAATTGAGTCTTTGCGATGCGGAGGCGTTGAAGGAAATGATGGAGTTGGCGCAGCGCGTGGAGGCGGCTTTTCGCATGAATTACGGGCCGGACGGAATGAACCTGGGGATGAACCTGGGGAAGGCGGCCGGCGCCGGCGTGGCGGGACATCTGCATCTGCACATGCTGCCACGATGGATTGGGGATACGAGTTTCATGACCGTGACGGGGGAAACGCGGGTGCAGCCGGAGGAATTACAGACCACGTTTGATAAGCTGAGGAAGGCGTTGGCGTAAGGAAGAGAAAAAACAGATCCCGCGCGCGGCTCGGGATGACAAAGAATTGCGCAATTTGTCTGTGGGAAAAGAGCGGACTGCGGAATGACAGAGGCTGAACCGGCGAGGTAGAATCACAAATTCAAATTGGCGATTGAATTGCGTGCGGGGAGTTGCCGTGAATCTGGAACTTAGTGAAGAGCAAAAGCTGCTGCAAAAGAGCGTGCGGGAGTTTGCGGAGATGGAAGTGCGCCCGCTGGCGAAAGAACTGGATGAGACGGGGCATTTCCCACGGGAACTGTTCAAGAAAGCGGCTGAGCTGGGGCTGACGGGCGTGGCGTTTCCAGAAGATGAAGGTGGGGCGGGGTTCGACCACCTGGCGTACACCATTGTGATCGAAGAGATTTCACGATGCTGCGCTTCGACGGGCGTGATCCTGAGCGTGCAGAATTCCCTGTTCTGCGATCCCGTTCATCGTTACGGAACAGAGGAGCAGAAGAAGAGGTTTCTGTTGCCGTTCACTCGCGGCGAAAAAATTGGGTGCTATGCGCTGACGGAGCCGCAAGCAGGCTCGAACGCAGCGGCGCTGCAGACGAAGGCAATGAAGAAGGGCGACACGTACGTGATCAATGGCACGAAGGCGTGGATCACGAACGGCGGCGTGGCGGATGCGGCCATCGCTTATGTAAACACTGATCCGGCAAAGGGTGAGCGCGGGATTACGGCTATTGTGGTGGAAAAGGGGACGCCGGGGTTCAATGTAGGAAAAGAAGAGAAGAAGATGGGGATCAACGCAACGGCGTGCTGCGAATTGGTTTTCATGGATTGCGCGGTGCCCGTGGCGAACCGCATTGGAAATGAAGGTGAAGGATACAAGGTGGCGCTCTCGACGCTGGATGGAGGACGCATCGGGATTGCAGCGCAGGCCACGGGAATCGCACAAGGCGCGTTTGAGGCAGCGCTCAAGTGGGCGCAGGAGCGCATGGCCTTCGGGCACCCGATCGCACAATTTCAGGCGATTCAGTTCATGCTGGCGGACATGGCCACGGAGATTGACGCGGCGCGGTTGCTGGTGAGGAAAGCGGCGTGGAAGCAGGATAGCGGCGGGCGGTTCAGCCAGGAAGCGGCAACGGCGAAATTGTTTGCCAGCGAAATGGCGACGCGCGTGACGCACAAGGCGATCCAGATTCATGGCGGGTACGGCTACAGCCGGGAGTATCCGGTGGAGCGGGCGTACCGGGATGCGCGCATTACGGAGATTTATGAAGGGACCAGCGAGATTCAGAGGCTGGTGATTGCATCGTGGGTGCTGAAGGGATGAAGAGACCCCATGAGCAGGACTTCGTCAGTTTCAGAGTGAGCTGAAAAAAGCGGCAGGCTTCTCTTCCCAGACAATCCTAATGCTAACCGCGTTCCCAGTCTGACTAAAGCACTTGAACCATTGCCGCCCCCGGCTAGTGTGATGCTGTGGACCTCCCTTAACGAACTGAAGACTTTCCGCGGACAAATCCGATCGATTGGCGCGAGCCTCCTGAATAATGGAAATAAGAAATACTTCAATTTACGGAGGCATCGCGCCGCCCGCGCGATCTGAACTTATGTACGAATACCTGTGGCGAGATGCGGCAATACTGCTCGGATCCATGTACTTGATGGCACCGATGGCCGTGCGGAGCGGTTTCCGATTTGCGGTGCACTGCAAGCCGGTGCGGGTGCCGGTGGAAGAATTGCCGCGTGAAGTATCGGTGTACATCCAGTCGCGGATACCGCAGATGCAAAGCTTGGGCTTCGAGTTTCTTGGGTGCTACGACTGCGGCGTGCTGGCGAGCAACACGCAAAGTTTCAGCGCGTATTTCTGCAACCGCACGACCAACGATTTTGCCAACGTTTCAGTGGCCACTTCGCCGCAGAGAACGGTGGGCTATTCCGAGTTTTCGACGCGGTTCGGAAACGGGCTTGCGCTGGAAACGAACACCAACAGTGTCTTGCCGCTGACGCCGGATAATCCTGAGGTTCGCGTGTTCCGGTTCCCGGAGATCGAAGAGCCGCGCGAGCTATATCAGGTGCATAAGAGCCTGACCGAAAAGTACGCCAACGGACAATGGGCGCAAGGCGAGCCGAAGGGACAAGAGATTCAACGGTTGGTGCGCGTGCTGGAGAATTATGGACCGCGGCACGCGAAGATGGGCTACATGCACCTGGCGCCGAGTGGGGAAACTTACTTATTGACGTGGAAGGGCGCTATCCTGATGACATGGCGGGGATTGTGGCCGACGGCGCTGATTCGAAGGGCAATCCATAAGTATGAGATGCGAGCGGAGCTGCAGTCACTGCACGTCCGGGGAGTGCCCGCGCTGCAGAAGGCGTAAGAAACACAGCGCCATAATTGGCCGCCGGAGTATTGCGGCGACGAAGTTCCACCTTTTGAGAATCCAAGCCATCGCAAGGGGTGGAAAAATCCCTGCAAATGTCATTCCGAGCTCCGTTCGCTTTTTGAACGGACGGGGAGCTCTGCCCCATCGCGTGATTTCTACGTGATGAATCTGCTTTTTCTGCCGTCTTTTGTGAAAAACAGATCCCTCTCCCGCTTCGCGGGATCGGGATGACAGCTATTGGCCGTTTTCCCGCAGACTATGGGAAATCGGACAGAAAGGGGCGTGATGGTTGCTCGCCGTCGAGCCGGACAAGACTGCGCGTCCGCGTGTGCGAGTTCTTGGCGTTTGGGAGACGAGATTTAGTATTCTGGCGGGGTGCTGGAACTCGACGCAGGACTTGCATTCAAAGCGGAAGACGACGCGGAGTTTTTTTCGCTGCTCCCGGCAAGACCGGCTGTCTGCTTGATTGAGCCTAGAGAAGAAAACGCCGAACCCTATTTGCTGCGGACAGCGGACCTGCGGCGGCGCCTGCAACGATTGCTGGGCCCGGCAGACCCCGCGAGCAAGCGATTGAACCTGCGCGAGTTTGCGCGAGCGGTGCATTACCGCGAGACGGGGTCGGCGTTTGAGCAGGCGCTGACTTACTATCGCCACGCCAAACAGAATTTTCCCAAGCGCTATCGGGACCTGATGCGGCTGCGGCCGGCCGCCGTGCTAAAGGTAAATTTGCGCAATGCCTACCCGCGCTGCTACGTGACGCGGCGCATTGCCGTGGACGAACAAGGATTGCCGACGGGGGGAGCGTACTATGGGCCGTTCGCATCGCGCCGCGCCGCGCAAGCGTTCGCGGAGAAGATGCTGGATTTTTTCAAGGTGCGGCGGTGCCAGATCAAGATCCGGCGCGACCCGGCCTTTCCGGGATGCCTGTATTCCGAGATGAAAATGTGCCTGGCGCCGTGTTTTGCGGGCTGCACAAAGGAAGAATACGACGTGGAGGTGAACCGGTTGGTGTCGTTTCTGGAGACGAGCGGGGGTTCGCTGCGCGGAGGATTTGAAACGGAACGCGAGAAGGCCAGCGAAGAACTGGATTTCGAGCGCGCGGCGGCGATTCACAAGAAGGTGGAAAAACTGGAGGATGTGCTGCGCGGGCGGCCGGAACTGGCGCGGAGGATACAGGACCTGGATGCTGTAATTCTACAGCGCACAGCGCGGGAGCAGACGATCGGGGTCTATGCGGTACGAGGAGGGTGGTTGGCGGAACCCTTTGAACTGCGGTTCGGGGACACCAGCGAGCCGCGGTCAGCGGAAGAAACGGTCCGCGAGTATCTGGAAGGTGTGATGGGCGGCGGGATGCCACTCCTGTCCGCACCGTCTCCGGTTGCGGGTAATAGCAGACAAAGCGCGGCGGAATTGGGCGAGCATCTTTGCCTGGTGGCGCGGTGGTACTACAGCAATCCACGGGAAGGCGAAATTTTCCATCGCGAGAAGGACTGGCCGTACCGGCGGATTCTGCGGGCCTGCGCCAGGTTGCTGGCGCCGAAAAAAGATGCCAAGGAAGAGACCATCGTTCTGGAAGGAAAAGCGCAAAGCGAGGAGCCGAAATGAGCCGGGGAGCGACACGCGAAGGAACAAGGAAGTATGCGGCAAAGTTTCAAGGGGCAGCGGCTGAGGGACATTTCCGCGAGGCGCAGGGATTGACGATATCCTCACTCGGGGCCGGAACGTACCTGGGCCAGCCCAACGAAAACATGGACGCAGGATATGCGGCAGCGCTGGTGGCGGCGGTGGAGTATGGGATCAACGTCATCGATTCGGCGATCAATTACCGGTTTCAGCGAAGCGAGCGGAGCGTTGGCACGGCGGTGAAGGTGCTGGCGAACAAGGGATTTGCGCGTGAGGAATTGTTTGTTTGCACCAAAGGAGGGTACCTGACGCCGGATGGAACGATGCCAGCGGACCCCAATCGCTATTTTTTCGAGGAGTACATCCAGAAAGGCATTTTCACCGCGAAAGAGATTGCGGCGGGCAGCCATTGCATGGCGCCGAGGTTCCTGGAAAACCAGTTGGGGCGCAGCTTGAAAAATCTGGGCGTGGAATGCGTGGACGTCTATTATCTGCACAACCCGGAAACACAACTGAGCGAGATTCCGAAAACGGAGTTTTTGGGGCGGCTGCGAGGGGCGTTTGTGTTTCTGGAATCGGCCGCGGCGCGCGGGCGGATCCAGTATTACGGCATGGCGACGTGGAATGGATTCCGGCAGAACGCGAGCGCCGGGGATGCCATGCAACTGGCGGAGATTGCCGGCCTGGCGAAGGAGATTGCGGGGGAGCAGCACCGCTTCCGGTTCGTGCAACTGCCGTATAACCTGGCGATGACAGAAGCGCTCACACTGGGAAACCAGACCGTTGGGGGAAATACGAAGACGATGATGGAAGCAGCCGGCGAGCTGGGCATCACGCTGATTGCAAGCGCAGCGCTGCTACAAGGGCAAGTGGCGCAAAACCTCCCGGCATTCGTGGCCGAGGCTCTAGGGCTGAGAAATGATGTGGAACGGGCGCTGCAGTTTGCGCGATCGTCGCCGGGAATTGCAACGGCGCTTGTGGGAATGTCGCGCGTGGCACATGTGGAAGCGAACACGCGACTCGTGAGGATGGCGCCGGCGGGAATCGAGGAGTTCAATAAGTTATTTTCGCGGGGAGAGGGCGCTTAACAGCCGGATCAGGAGTGGGCGAGATCGGGATGGCAGCGGACGAGCCAAGCAGTGATGGCTTGGTCAAGTTGATGGAGATGGCCAGAAAAGAAATGGTCGGCGTGCTCGACGACGCTCAACTGGTTTTCACCGGGCAGTGCCGCGACGAGTTCGGCAACCTTGGTTCGGGCGCCATGCTCATCGTTGGCGCCCTGGACAAAGAGTTTGGGCTTCGCGCAGCTCCAGAGATACGTGAAATCGGTGTTGTTGACGGGAATGCCGAGGCCAATCAGATCGGTGACACGCGGATCGGCACAGCCGACGCGAAGGCCAACCCAGCTTCCGAAACTAAAACCGCAGAGCAGCAGGGGGATATTCGGGAATTCCGCGGCAAGAAAATTGATGGCGGCCTGGACGTCGCCCTGCTCGCTCTGGCCGCGGTCGTGTGATCCGGCACTCAGTCCCGCACCGCGAAAATTGAATCGCAAGACCGGAATACCGAGGGCATCCAGGGATTTGGCGGCTTGATAGATGACCTTGTTGTGGAGGGTGCCACCATAGAGCGAGTGTGGGTGGCAAACCACAGCCGCTAGGGAGGGGGAGGCCGAGCAGGTGGGAGTCCAGAGGATGGCCTCCAAACGGCCAACAGGACCCTTTAAAAAAAGATTGCGGGAGTCATGGGAAATGCGCATAAAAGGCCAGGAAAAGTGTACCTGAAAGGAGCAGGTACGCGAAAAATCATGGGGAAAAGGTCCTCGTTCACAATTGGAGAAAAACGCTCCAGTTGGGGAGACGGGATGGGGCAGTTCTATACCTGCCACTACGCGAGTTTGTCGTACTAGAGCTAAAAAGTTAGACTTTCAGATTGCAGTTTACGGCGGCGAATGTTACTTTCGCCCCGGTCCAACCTCCAGGGGGAAATAATGGCTGATTTGTCGGACAGGCGAGAAGCGCGGCGCTTTGTCATGACCCTGCCCGTTCGGGTGATGGCACATGATGCAAACAGCCCGGAATTGAAAGCCCACACGCGAGATGTGAGCTACCGCGGCCTGTATTTCCTGGCGGAAGCGCCGTTTGAAAGTGGAAGCGAGATCGATTTTGTTTTGACCTTGCCGAAACAGGTGATTTCCGCGGGCGATGTGCATATTCGCTGCCACGGCAAGGTCGTACGTGTTGAAGCCACGGACAACGGCAAGACCGGGATTGCCGCGCGCATTGACCGCTATGAATTTGTGCCCGTTCGGGCTTCCGCCGCGTAGCCGGCTGCCCTCGGCGTCCCGCCAGATTGCAACTCGCTCCTCACCTTTTTGCGTAGAATAGTTGCAGGAGAGTCTTGCCATCGAGGATGGCGAAGAATTCTCGGGGGGACTTGCATGTACCACTACAATCCAAGTGTGGCGCTGGAAGAATTGCGGGAGGATGGGCTGTTGCCGCACCCGGTGAAGCTGCGCGATATGATCCTGCGGAATCAACTGGGGCCGCAGGATGCGCAACTCTTGAACCAGGAATTCCAGGAGTATCTGACACGGTTCGGGGAGCTGCAGAAGCTGGGTAGTGTGATCCTGGAAAAACTCTCAACGGGTCAGAGGAAGAGCGCTTAGGCGCGGGAGGTGCGATGCTCCTGGAGCAGCCGGAAAGGCTCGCGGGCATGAAGAGAGCAGCCCGACAGATGGCACGGCCGGAGGCGGCCAGCAGGATCGTCGAAGATGCGCTGGGGCTGTTACACTAAACCCTTGCCCCAAGGGAATCGTTGAAAGAACGAGCGCCCGAAGAGGTCATCTACTCAAAACCATGAAGCGCCACACGCTGCTGATCGACGCAGACGATACACTTTGGGAAAATAACGTTTTCTTCGAGAAGCTGATCGATGATTTCATCAGCCTAGTGGAACCTTGCGGGTACAGCCGGGCGTATATCCGCCACATCCTGAACGAAACCGAACGCAAGAATATCCGGCAGTACGGCTACGGGGTGCGCAGTTTTGGGAGGTCACTGGAAGAGACTTACCTAAAGCTGGCGGACCAGATGGCGCAGCGCGAGGTGCTGGCACAGGTGCACAATCGCGTGATGGAACTTGAGAGAACGCCGCCGAAGATTCTGGACGGGGTTCCGGAGACGCTGGCGTACCTGACGGCGCGGCACCGCCTGATCCTTTTTACCAAAGGCGAGCCGGCGGAACAGGCAGCCAAGGTGGAGCGCTCCGGGCTGCAGGGATTTTTTGAAGCCATCGAGATCGTCTCCGAGAAGGACGCGAAGACCTACGGGGCGCTGGTGCACAAGCACAAGATCGTGAAGACCTATGGCTGGATGATCGGGAACAGTCCACGCAGCGACATCAATCCGGCCATGGAAGCGGGCCTGAATGCCGTGTACATCCCGCATGTGAATACCTGGCAACTGGAGCAGGAAGCGGTGTTGGCGGGATCGGGGAAGCTGGTGATCCTGCCGGCCTTCCGCGAGTTACGTAATCATTTTTGAAAATCCGCGCCCTGACGTACACCATCCAACATCCCACAGAAGGAACACGATGATTGCGGAGACAAACTGGCCAAAGGTGGCGGTGATCGGAGCGGGCGCGGTCGGCGGCTACTTCGGCGGAATGCTGGCGCGCGCGGGCGCTCCGGTGACGATGATCGGGCGGCAGGCGTTTGTGGAAGCGGTGAAGAACTCCGGCCTGCAACTGGACACGGTGCAGTTCCGGGAGACGGTATATCCCGAGGTATCCACCGAGATTACGGCCGCGGCCGGGGCGGAAGTGATTTTGTTTTGCGTGAAGACAACGGACACAGCGAGCACGGCGAAAAGTCTGGCGCCACACATTTCGCCCGGGGCGATTGTGGTGAGTCTGCAGAATGGCGTGAACAACGCAGAAGAGATTCGGGCGGCTGCGGGAATCGATGCGCTGCCGGCCGTGGTGTATGTGGCTGCGGCGATGTCCCCACCGGGATATGTGAAACACCTTGGCCGGGGAGACCTGGTGGTGGGACCAAAAAACGCGCGGACCGAGAGAATCGCAAATCTCTTCCAGCAGGCGAAGGTGCCCTGCAGGATATCCGAAAATATTGAAGGGGAGCTCTGGACCAAGTTGATCTGGAACTGTGCGCTGAATGCGATTTCGGCGCTTGGCAACGTAACCTACGGGGAAATATTCGCGAGCGCGGATGCACGCCGCATCATCGAAACGCTGGTCGAGGAAGTGCTGGCTGTGGCTCGCGCTAAGGGAATCCACCCGCCCGGTTTGGAGGATCCCAAGGCGGCACTCGCGGGTGCGCTGAAGATTGCCGAGCAGATGGGCGGGACGCGATCGTCGACCGCGCAGGACATGGCACGGGGAAAGCGCACAGAAATTGACTCATTGAATGGGTATGTGGCGTGGCTGGGAGAGCAACTGGGCGTGCCGACCCCGGTGAATCATGCGTTGTACACGCTGGTGAAATTGCAGGAGTCAGGCTTTTAAGCTGCGTAGCTATATCACCGAGACCCGCCTTGCTATCCGAAATCGAAGAGCGATTCATCGCACAAAAAACGTGCGATGGAAAACCGTGCCTCCGCTGCGGGTCGGCAAAATGCGCCGCCCCTCCCGTTGGAATGACAAATTGGGGATCTTAATAGCGTGACAAACGCAGTTTCAACGGAGTGAAATGCAGAAACGCTCGCCGCCTCTCGCTTGCGCGAGTGAATGAATCAGCGGCGCTCGGGGCCGCGGAAGGGAATGTAGACGATGGCCTCGAGGTCGACGGGCTGCCCTTCCTTGGTGGCGGGCTGGAATTTCCACTGAGCGAAAGCCTCGATGGAGTAGGCGTCAAGCTGCGGGTCGATACCCCGGACGAGCTGAATGCTGTCCACGGTGCCGTCCTGGCGAATCACGCCGTAGAGGATCACTTCACCCTCCACGTGATCCTGGACCATATCTTGCGGATATTTTGGGTCAACCTTGCGCAGAGCCAAGGGCGCGTTGAGTTCGCCATGGCCATTCGCGGCACCGCCAGCGAGGTGCAATTCGGAGAAGTGGATGATCCAACTGCCCGTGGCGCTGGTCAGATTGGGCATGTTGATGTTCATGGAGTAGACGTGGTGCGACGTGAAGATCTGCTCGGGCTTCGCGCCGGGCGGCAACGCCGCAAAATTCGGCGGGCCGACGCGCTCGGGCGGGTCATCGGCGGCATTCGGATCGGGAGGCTTCAGGCCCGATTGGGTTTTTGGCAGGCTGAGCTTTAGCGCACCGCCCAGACCGGAGGAGTTTGCGTTTGGTTTTGGAGAGCCGCCGCTGATGCTGATGCCGATGTCGCTATTCCCTGCCCCGCCCGTGCCGTTTCCATGCGAATCCCCGTTTCCGGATTTTGCAGAGCCGGGCGAATTTCCGGGCGCGCCAGGCTTGCCTTCGGGGGAGATGGCGACGCGCGCGGCGAGATTGCCTTGAGGCACGGGAACGACGGGAGCCGGAGGTGCGGGATTCGCGGATAGTGCGATGAGCGTGCTGGGCGCTCCACCGTTCACGTCAGAAGGTACTGCGGGAACTTCCGGTGCGGCGGCGTCACCGGTCTGCTTGCGGGATGCGGCGCGAGGAGCGGAGCCGGCATTGATTTCAAGTTTGGGCCTGGCGGGACCGGCACGACTAGCCGCCAAGCTGATTTCCGCGGGGCGCTGCTCGAGATTCGGCAGGTCTGGCGAAGGCGCGTCCGTTGTTGCGACAGTCTCAGCCCGATGGGGATGAAGTTTGGCGAGGGCTTGCTCGCTGATCTCAATATGCGGACGCGCGGGAGCTTGCGAGGCGGCAAGTTGGACGATGTTGGGCATGGCAGGAAGGAATTTCGGGGCTTCCGCTGGAGCGGCGGGATTGATCAACGTCTGGCGGGGGTGCGTCGGGCGGACAGGATCCGTGTAGATGCGCTGGCGAGGGTGGTAGGCGTCCACACTTTCCTTGGCGGGAGGCGGGTCCGGCTCCGATTTCCGTGGGGCTGTGGCCTTCATGCGGGGAACATTGAGAAGAGGCAAGTCCTCGATGTGGCCGGACCAGGTGAGTTCCGTGTTGTCAAAGGCAGGATTGCGCCGGGGGCCGACTGGGAGGTTCGGCCAGGGTAAAATCACGAAGGCGATGTGCAGCAGGGCCGCGGCGAGGAAAGCGCAGCTGGGAAAGCCCCGCTCGACGCGGCAATCCCGAAAGACAAAAGCGAGGGGAACAGCCTTCGACAGATGGGTGCGTTGGAAGGACGTGGCCACGCTGCTGAGAAAACCTTGGTGGAAGCTGCCCCAGGCGATTTCGAGCTTCGGCTGAACCTCTCCCGGAAGGAAGATGTGGGGCGGATAGAGTTCCGCCTGACCGAGGAGGTCGTAAGGATCGACGTGGAAAGCCGTAGACATAAAGCTTGATTATATCGCGCTCCGCCTGAGACCTGGAGCGGGAGAATAGCCCTGTCAGTGAGTCAAGTAGATAGATGAACGGGAGGCGGATTAGGGTTTACTGCGGGGCCAGCCCGGAAAAAGGAGAGACTGGCGTCACCCTGGCGGAGCACGCGAACACGCTCCAGTTGACCGAATGCCTCCGGAAGATCGAAAGTGCGGCGGTGCTCGGCGATGACGAGTCCGCCAGGCGCGAGAAACGGAGCGGAGCCAAGAAAGGTGAGGACGCGGCGGTATTCGTCGGCGTGGGCGTAAGGAGGGTCGACGAAACCGATGTCGAATGAGGCGCTTGCGGGAGTGTGTTCCGCGGCGAGGCGTTGTAAGCCCCGCAGCGCGTCGAGCTTGAGAATTCGTGTGCGTCCACCAATGCCGAGGGAATCGAGATTCTTCTGAATGAGAGTGGCCGCGGGCGCATGATTCTCGAGGAACACAACTTCAGCGGCACCGCGGCTGAGCGCTTCGATGCCGACGGCGCCGGTGCCGGCGAAGACGTCGAGAAAGCGGCAGCCGGGGATGCGTTCAGCCAGGACATTGAAGAGTGACTCGCGGAGGCGGTCGCTGGTAGGGCGAAGGGCAAGGCCCTTGAGGCTTTTAAGTTGGCGGCTGCGAAATGTTCCGGCGATGATGCGCATGGTGGTTTTTGATGGGCCTCAGCCGACACGGGCAAGGTGATAGCGGCGTTGCCATTCGCCGGGAAGGAGACGCAGAACGCGCTGAAGCGCTTCCTTCTGGGCAGGCTGTTCAGCGAGGGCGAACGCTTCCTTGCGCGCGAGTTCGAGTAGTTGGCGATCGCGGATGGGGTTGGCCACTTGGAAGCCAAGTTGGCCGGACTGCCGGGTGCCAAAAAACTCCCCGGGGCCGCGAAGCTGGAGATCGGTTTCGGCAATTTCAAAACCGTTGGTGGTGCGGACCATAGTTTCGAGGCGCGCGCGGGCATCTTCAGACATGCGGCCGGGCGCAACCAGGATGCAGTGGGATTGCTGCGCGCCGCGGCCGATGCGCCCGCGTAGCTGGTGCAGTTGAGCGAGGCCGAAGCGTTCCGCGTGCTCAATGATCATGACCGTGGCGTTGGGGACGTCAACGCCGACTTCCACAACGGTGGTGGCCACGAGAATCTGAATATCGTCGCGGCGAAATTTCTCCATGACGTCTTCTTTTTCTTCGCTGGAGAGGCGGCCGTGGAGCAGGCCGAGCTTGAGTTTGGGGAACACAGTCTTTGAGAGGCGCTCGTACTCTTCCATCGCCGCTTTGAGTTCCAGCTTCGACTCTTCGATGACCGGGTAAACGACATAACCCTGATGGCCGGCGATGACTTCGCGGCGAAGAAATTCCCAGACGCCGGGAAGATGCTGCTCCGTGGTGGTGCGAGTTTCGATGGGAGTGCGTCCGGGGGGAAGTTCATCGAGGACAGAGACTTCGAGGTCGCCGTAGAGCGTGAGGGAAAGCGTGCGGGGGATGGGCGTGGCCGTCAGGACGAGCACGTGCGGCGCATTGCCGTGCCGGGCGGCTTTGTCCATCAGGCGCTTGCGCTGGAGGACACCGAAGCGGTGCTGCTCATCAATGGCGACAAAGCCGAGCCGGTTGAATTCAACGTCTTCCTCGATGAGGGCGTGCGTGCCGATGACGAGTTGGGCCGCGCCGGAACGGATGCGCTCGCGCGCGGCGGTTTTTTCGGAGGGTTTCAGGCCACTGATGAGGAGTTCCACGGTGTAGCCACCGGGAGCAAGGATGCGCCGGGCCGAAAGGAAATGCTGGACGGCGAGAATTTCGGTGGGAGCCATGAGCGCGGCCTGGCAGGCGTTTTCGATGGCGATGACCGCGGCCTGGAGCGCCACGATGGTTTTGCCGCTGCCGACATCGCCTTGCAGGAGACGATTCATGGGGGCAGGTTTTTCGAGGTCCGTGGCAATCTCGGCAAGAACGCGTTTCTGGGCATTCGTGGGTTTGAAGGGAAGAATGCGTTTCAGGGCTTCGCGGACTTTGTCCTCGCGAACACGAAAGGCGATGGCGTTTTCCTTGCGTACGGCCCTGCGGCCCAGAGCCAGGCTCAACTGGTACAGGAAAAACTCCTCGAAAATGAGGCGCTGCTGGGCAGGCGAACGGAAGAAATTGAGCGCTTCGAGGGATTCGCCAGCGTCGGGGAAATGGGTGTGGATTAAAGCATCGCGGCGCGGAGGATAGTGGAGCTGTTGCAGGAGGGCTGGGGGAAGGACGTCGGGAATGTTTGGGTCAAGGTTTTGCAGGGTGGTGTAAATCGCGCGGCGAATCTGTCGCGTGCCAAAAGTGCCGACGGCTTCGTAAATAGGCACGATGCGGCCCATCTCAACGGAGTCCACCTCTTCACTGGTGAGCACTTCAATCTGGGGGTTGATCATTTCGCGGCGCGCGGGGCGGAGCTTATCGATTTCGACTTTGCCGTGCAGGATAAGCTGTTGGCCGGGCTTCAAGCGTCCTTCCAGATAACCGCCGTGAAAGAACTTGCAGGGCAACGAGCCGGAATCATCCTGAACGAGGAGATGATAGATGGCATCGCGGCCGTACATGCCGCGAACGGCCTGGCCGCTCATGACGCGAGCACGCAGGGTGTAGGTGCCGTTGGGCTGGACGTCCTTGATCTTGGAAAAATGGATGCGGTCTTCGTAGCGGAAGGGAAGATAGTTGAGCAGATCTTCCAAGGTGAAGATGCCGCGTTTGGCAAGGAGTTCGGCGCGCTGCGGCCCCACGCCTTTCACCATGCGGACATCGGTCTGGAGAGTGATGGACATCGCTCCTTCTTTATACCACTGCTGGGATAAGGTCCGCTTTTCGAGAAGCTTGCATCGCGGGCATGGGTATCGTTAGAGTGGGCGTTCGGGGCAGGCAGAGCCCGTGGGAGGTGGCCGTGGCGGAAACGCGATTGAATGGAACGGACAAGCGCGCGCTGTTGCTGTGGATCGTGCTCGGGATCCTGGGTGCTGTGTTTGCGCACAAATATTTCTTCCGGGCGTTTCCGGAAGCCTCCATCGATTTCAAGGTGTCGCGGGCGGAGGCGCAGAAGCGCGCGAAGGAGTTCGTGGAAGGGCTGGGAGAGAGCCTCAACGGTTATCAGTCCACGATCGTGTTCGACGTGGACGAAAACGCGAAGACCTACCTGGAACGCGAGTTGGGCTTGCAGCAGGCCAACCGGCTGATGTCCGGCGAATTGAGCATCTGGTATTGGGAAGTACGCTTTTTCCGGCCGCAACAAGAGGAAGAGTTTCAGGTAAGGGTCAGCCCCGCGGGCAAAGTCGTCACGTATGATCGCAAGATCGAAGAGGCGCGAGCAGCGAAATCGCTGAATCGCCAAGAAGCACAAGTGGCGGCGCAGGGATTCTTGCAGAGCAAGCTGGGCACGGACCTGAACAACTGGAATTTCCTGCCGGAGGAGGCCAATTCCCAAACGCGGCCGAACCGCGTGGATTGGTCGTTTACCTGGGAGCGTAAAAATTTCAAGGCCAAGGATGCGCCGTACCGGCTGGTGGCGGGGTTGCAGGGCAACCAAATCGGGAGCGCGCAGGAATTCCTGCAGGTGCCGGAAGCGTGGTCGCGGGATTACAAGAATCTGCGTTCAAGAAACGACCTATACGAAATCATTGCGATCGTGCCGTACATTTTGCTGCTGGGGGCGGTTCTGTGGCTTGGCATTGCGCTGACCAGGCAGGACAAAACGACGTGGGGTGCGGCAATCAAAATCGGCCTGTTCGTGGCGGCGCTCTTTTTCCTGATGCAATTCAATCAATGGGATTCCTACCGCGCAGGATATGACACGAAAGATTCCTATGCGAGCTTCGTCACGCTGCGAATCGTAATTATCCTGGCATCGGCGTTTGTGACGGCGCTGACGGTAACTCTGGTATTGCCGGGCGGAGAGCCCTTATATCGCTCCGCGCAACCAGGACGATTGCGTCTCTACCAGACGTTCAGCCGAAGAGGACTCCTGTCGAAAGAGTTTTTTTGCTCATCAGTGGTCGGATTGTCACTGGCCGCGGCGCACATCGGATTCATTGTCGCGTTTTACATGGTGGGTAGCCGGTTCGGCGTGTGGGCGCCGCAAGATACGAATTATTCGGAGGTCTTTAACACATCAATTCCCTGGATCGCGGGAGTGGCCATCGGCGTAACCGCGGCGACCAGCGAGGAGTTCCTGTTCCGTCTATTCGCGATTCCCTTTCTGCACAAGTTGACGGGATCGCGAATCCTGGCGGTTGTATTGCCGGCATTTTTCTGGGGATTTCTGCACAGCAATTATCCGCAGGAGCCGGGATATATACGCGGAATAGAAGTGGGGCTCATCGGAATCGTCGCGGGAATGGTGATGCTGCGGTGGGGCATCGTGGCGACGTTAATCTGGCATTACACGGTGGATGCGTCGCTGGTCGGTTTGCTGCTGATCCGCTCCGATAATCTTTATTTCAAGATTTCCGGCATCGTTGTGGGGTTGGCAGCGGTCGCTCCACTGGCGTGGTCGGGCATCAGTTATTTGCTCCGCGGGAGATTTGAGCCGGTAGACGATCTGCTGAATGGCGCTGAGGCCGCGCCGGAAATCGAGCTGGCACATCGTCCGGCAAGCGGGGGAGTGCAACTATCGGCGCGGCGCTACACCGCGCTGACTGCGGGAGCGATTGGTTTTCTCGCGCTATGCGTGTTGGCCGGCGGGCTGCTGGCATGGCGCATCAAGCGCGAGAGTATCGGAGATTACCTGAAGCTTTCGGCAGACAGCCACACAGCAGTGATGAAAGCGGACGCGGTGCTACGCGAACATGGCCTGGACCCCAACAGCTTTCGCAAAGGGGCACTATTCGTGGACACGACGAATCCCGCCATCAATGAATACCTGCGGCGCCGGATGTCCATCGCGGAGATCAATAAGATTTATGCGGAACGGGTGCCGGGAGCGTTGTGGCGGGTACGCTATTTCCGGGATTCGCAAGCCGAGGAATTCGCGGTAACGCTGAAGCCGGACGGGTCTCTGCACGGGTTCTGGCACACATTGCCGGAAGCAGCGAAGGGAGCGACGCTAGGCAAAGAAGAGGCGGTGGCGATCGCGGAAAATTATCTGCGCGAGAAAAAGCAGATTGACGTGAGCGGCTGGAAACTTGTGGAATCGAGTTCCGACAAGCGGCCGAACCGGACGGATCACACGCTCACGTGGCAGCAGAATGTGCCGCTGGATTCCCAGAGCGCCGGAGGGAAGGATGCCGCGGATCATGCCTACGCTCGCATGGATTTGCACATTCTTGGGAACGAGGCGGCCGATTACCGGACGTACGTCAAAATTCCCGACGAATTCGAGCGAAAACAGGATGAGCAGTCCTTACCCCGGACACTGTTCAACGTGGGCCGGTTTGTTGTCGCCGTCGTTCTTGCCATCGTCGTCTTGATTGTGTATTTCACGAGGTCCCGCAAGGGATCCGAACTCCATGTGCCATGGCGGCGCCTGGTCATTTGGGGACTGGTAGGCCTAGCTGCCTATCTTTTTCAATTGTTGCTAGGCAAGGGAATCCCGGAAACACTTGCGGAGTATTCGACGGCTTATCCTTGGAAAATATTCCTTGCTGGCATGGTGGTGCGCCGATTCATCGTGACGGCGTTTTTGGGGGGAATCCTGGTGGTTCTCTTCGGGCTGGCGTGGCACTTTGCGGCGCGGGCGTTCGGCGAAGAGCGGGTTCCCACGTGGCTGGGCATGCCGGCGAATTATTACCGGGATGCATTCTGGATTGGATTGGGAGGGTCGGGGTTGCTGATTGGGCTGCAGCGGCTCTTGGGCGCGGCATTGTTGTGGTGGCCCACTTTGCGACGCGCTGTGCCCAGCGATTTCGCCACTTCGTTTGACGCGCTGTTGCCCGCGGGCGGGGTGATCGGCGGGGCGATTTATCGTGGCCTGTTGATTACAGGAGTCCTGGCTGTTGCCGTGGCGTTTATCAGCGCGGAACTACGGGTACGCTGGTTGCGGTTACTGCTGTTCTTCGCGCTGGCCGCGGCCATGGTCACGAACTGGGGTTCTCCGGCAGATTTCTTGAAGCAATTTCTGGGGCGATTAATCCTGCTGACGGTTGTGGTGTTTGGGATCCGGTGGGTGGCGCGATTCAACCTGTTGGGATGGTTCCTTGTGATTGTGTGCACGGGCCTGTTGGTGGCCGGATTGCAGCTAACCGGGCAGCCAGCCGCCTTCTACCGGAGCCAGGGTTACATCGTGTTGACAGCATTGGGGGTACTGCTGGTGTGGCCGCTGGTGTTATGGCGGCTGCGGCCGGGAGAAGCGGCCACTGGGGCATAAGTTCTTAGGGCACCGGACCGCCCTTGCCCGCATCCAACCGGGTAGACCGCGCAAGTGTGAGCAAACCGATGGGGCGATTCTGCTTACGAATCGGCGTGGAATGCGTCGAAGTAATGTATCGGTGGTGTGGATTATTCTGCGCGGAGCGCCGGGAAGCAAGCTCCTTTTGTAGAGTTAGCTGCACCGAATTCGGCAAAGAGAAAGCGAATATGCCGCTACCCCATTGGGCCCTGGCTTTTGCGGATGATGCCGGCCGGACCAGCAATTCCGAAGCTGCCCTAGCCACGGTGACCTCTTTGGCCAACCTCGACGAGCGCACCCTGGTTCAGGAAGCGCAGGTGGGTAATCGCGCTGCTTTCGAGGAGTTGGTTCGCCGCTATGATCGGGACGTTTTGCGGTTGGCGCTCAACTTGATGAAGCGCACCGAGGACGCCAGGGACGTTTACCAGGAAGCCTTCCTGAAGGTGTATAAAAACCTCCATCGATTCCGGTTTGAATGCAGTTTCTATACCTGGCTGTATCGCATCGTGACCAACGTCTGCCTGGACCAATTGCGGCGGCGGCAGGCCCGGCCGGAGGATCAGGCACCAGAGCTGCGTGCCGGGCAGTATGAGGAAGGCACAACGGACTTTTTCGAGCGGCAGAGGGAGCATCGCCCTGCGCTCGATCCGGAGAAGCATTTGGTTGGCCAGGAAATCCGGGCCAAACTTGCGGCGGCCATGGTGCGGCTCTCGCCCCGGGAACGCATCGTGTTCGAGATGAAGCATTACCAGGGACTCAAGCTGCGCGCCATCGGCGCCGCCCTTGGCACCAGCGAAGAGACCGTAAAGAACTCGCTTTTCCGCGCCACGCGCAAACTGCGCAGTGAACTGGGAGAACTGCGATGAGCGCCGCGGATCCCATGAAAACTTGCGCTGAGATTGCGCCGCTGTTGGTGTTTTACGTTTGCGATGAAGTGAGCGCTCAGGAGCGCGTGGCCATCGATACGCATTTGGCGACCTGCGAGGACTGCCGGGCGCAACTCGCCGAGGAACGCGCTTTCCAGGAGGCGGTTGGAACGATCCCGCAGGCCGCGGAGAATTTGGACAGCGCGAGCGTGCTGCTGGCGCAATGCCGGAGCGAACTCTCCGAGAAGCTCGACGACCTGGCGACTCCCCACGTGAAAGAGAAGGCGCCCGCATTCCTGTGGTTGCGCCGGTGGATGGCGTTGCACCCGGCGTGGAGCGGCGCGCTGCTGGTGCTTTTCGGACTTGTGGTTGGCGTGGAATCGACGCAATTCCTCACCGGCCGGAATGACGCCAACGCACTCGACCATGCGGTGAATGTGCGGCCAGAGTTGCGGCTCACGGAAGATCAGCTTGCCAAGATGGTTGTTGCCGGTGTGAACCTGACTCCTTCCACGGGATCCGGAACGCAAAATGTCCGCCTGCAGTTGAGCGCGGAGCAACCCGTGGTGCTGACGGGAAATCTGGATAATACGGATGTGCGGCAGGTGCTGATGTACGTTGTGGAGAACGGCGACCACTTTGATTCGGGCGTGCGGCTGGATTGTCTGGAGGTGTTGAAGTTGCGCGCCAAAGACCTGCGGGTGCGCAGTGCCCTGCTGGCCGCGGCGCGCAAGGACCGGAATCCCGCGGTGCGATTGAAGGCGCTGGAGTCGCTGCGCGATTCGGCCTCGGACCGGATGGTGCGCGAGACTTTGCTTGAGGCGCTGCAGCAGGATTCCAATCCCGGCGTGCGGGTCGAAGCCGTGAATTTGCTGGTGCGCTCTCTGGATTCCGGGGAGCCGGACTCCGCGTCGCAGCCGATTCTTGGAGATCTGGATGCACCGGAGCATGAACTGGCTGCACCAGGGGCTCCCAGTGTTCCGGCGGACGAATCGCTGGCCGATGTGATTCGTGCCTTGCAAGATCTGCAGCGTAAAGACCCGAGCCGGTACGTGCGGCTGCGCAGTTCGGCGGCATTGCGGGAAATCGGCGAGCGCGGCGAACAGTGAGTTTTCGGCGCGTGATTGCAACTTGGGCTGACTACATGCGAAAGGATTGGCCAATCTCGTTCCGCATTCGCCGCCAGTCGAAGCCGCAAACATTCCTCACACTTATTTGCGTAGTCGCCGCGTTCGGCATGGTGGCACCAGCTTACGCGGGGGAAAATGTGCCTCCGCATGCGTCGGCGGACCGTTCCGGAGACATCACGACGAGCGATCGTGGGACGCTCACGCTGACCGCCGATTTAGGTTCGGTACGCATCCAGACCTTACCCGCCACCGCGCCTCCCGTGGTCCATTACACCGTGCATATTGAAACGGACGCGCTGAAACCGGTGGCCCACGCGCTTCTGCAAAGATATGTTTTGACAGCGAAGGAAACGTCGAACGGTGTTTCCCTTGTGGGAGCACTTCCGCATTCGCGCTTGAGTGTCATGCGCAACGCGCAATACTGGGTGCAATTCCAAATCAGCGTGCCGGCAAATTTCGCTGTGGAAGTGAGCACCGGCGCTGGTGACATTGAAACATCAGACCTAGCCGGGCGCGTGCTGCTGGAAACGCAAGGCGGCAATATCCACACGGGACGTCTTGGATTCGGGCCGTACCAAAGCCTTTCCACCGAGCGCTATGCGGCCAAGCTGGAAACCCAGGGCGGGCATATCACCGTATTGGATGTCGCCGGCGACCTGGATGCGTTCACAGCCGGAGGCCACATTCAAGCCGGCAATATCGCCGGCAGCGCCAAGTTGCGCTCCGGGGGCGGCCACATTCGCGCCGGTCACATTGGGGGCGAAGCGCACCTGGAGACGGAAGGCGGAAACATCGCCGTTGGCGAAGCGGGCTCTTATGTGAGCGTGCGCACGGGCGGCGGCCAGATCGATTTTGGGGAGGTGCACGGATCGGTGCACGCGCAGACGGCCGGCGGTGGAATTCGCGTGATGTACGTAACAGGGCCTATGGAGGTGGAAACGAGCGGCGGCAGCATCTGCCTGACGCACGTGGCGAACACACTGCGTGCGGCAACGGGAAACGGCACGATCACAGCTTGGATTGCACCGGATTCAGCCGATTCGATGCACCCTGTTCGGCTGCCGGGCGCATCGCAACTTTCTTCCAGCACAGGCGACATTGTCGTGTTCTTGCCGCGGAATATCATGGCGACGATCGACGCGACGGTGGACAACGGCGGGGCCCAGCGCATCGAAGCGGACCCATCTCTCCTGCTGAATCTGCAGACGCGGCCGGAGGGTTCGTCGCACGCTTACGGGGCGTTGAACGGGGGCGGGGCGGTGCTGAAGCTGCACACCACGGCAGGCAAAATCCGGCTGCAATACTTGGACACAGAAACAACACTGCGGCAAGCCATGGTGGATGAGGAAAGACAACGTCTCGTCAACGATGGGTTTCCCAAGGAAGCGGCGCCACAGGAGCCGCGGGCTCTCGTGGGGACAACACCTGGGGCCAAAGCCGATTGGATCGACCAGTGGATCAATCGGCTGGAAAGCACGTTCCTGGGCGGTGTGCGTGAAGATGCGGAAGAATTCAGGAAGCGCTTGATCACCTCACCCCCGCCGGAATATCCACAGTTGGCGCGCAAGGCGGGGCTGCAGGGCGTGGTGCGGGTGCAGGTCCGGGTGAAGACGGATGGCAGCCTGAGCGTGGACAAGGTTATTGAAGGGGAGCCGGCCCTGGCAGATGCCGCAACGGCCGCGATCCGGCAATGGCGGGCCCGGCCGGGGCAGTTGGGAGACAAAAAAGTTGACGTCATCAGTACCGTAACGTTTAATTTTCAACTCCACTGAGGAGCCAGCTAGAAAAGTGGCGTGTAGTTTAGAAGAGCTTGTAGTTGCCCTGGGGGAAGTAAACGGGTTGGGGTTCGCGAAGGAGGGTCTACGATGTATCGCTCCGTAATTCGTCCCGCTACCTTGGTTCTGTTGGCCGTTACGGGTTTCCTGGCACCGCAATGTTTTGGCGTCACGCAGGAATTCGCACAAACCTATCCTTTGAGTTCCGGAGGATCGCTGGAACTTAACAATGTGAATGGCACGGTGCGCATTGAGGCCTGGGACAAGGATGTGGTGGAAGTGCGCGCCGTGAAGACGACGCCGGAAAAGGAATCCAACCTGGATCGCGTTTCGATTGACGTGGAATCGCGCCCCGACGGGGGGCTTTCCATTTCCACGCGCTACCCGCAGGAAGAGGGCGTGGAAGTGGCGGTAGACTATACCGTGCACGTGCCGCGGCGCGCTCAAGTGACGCGCGTCAATACGGTGAATGGCTCGCTGCGCGTGACGGACCTCGATTCGGTGGGTGATCTGCATACGGTCAACGGCAATATTGAAGTTTTCGAGGGCAGCGGCAACGTGCATGCCCACACGACTAATGGCAATGTGTATCTCGAACTAAAGCGCCCGGCGGATTCCAAGGGGGTTCTTGCGGAGACCACGAACGGGTCGGTGCTTCTGGCAATTCCAGCAGATCTCCCGGCGGATCTGGAAGCACATTGCATGAACGGGAGCTTTTCCTCGGAGCTTCCCGTGGTCATGCGCGGAGCATTGCAGCCCGGAGTGTTGCATGGGAAGCTGGGACGCGGCGGCTCGCCCATCCGGCTGGGCACAGTGAACGGGGCCATTCGTGTGGTAGTTCTCCGGGCGACGGTTTAGCATTTCCTCCGTCTAAGTAACCGGAGGAGCTGATCAACTATGAACAATCGAAATCTTTGGACTGTACTCGGCCTGGGAGCCCTGAGCATCGCGCTGCTTGCCCTGCCAGGAGCTTCCGCAAAAAAACAAGACACCGGAAGCACATCGCAAAAGCACACACAAATCTACATCAACCAGTACAAGGAGGCTCCACAGGTGGAATCGGACGACGTCATCGAGATCGAAGGACTTCCCTCCGATGACGATGTCCAGGTTTTGCTGGGTGGAGGCGGAAGCTGGCTCGGCGTCGGTGTGGCCGAAGTCACCCCGGAGAAGGTGAAAGAACTTAAGCTGCCGGCGGAACGTGGGGCGCTGCTCGGAAAGATCGTGCCGGATAGCCCCGCCGCCAAGGCTGGCTTGAAAGAGAACGACGTTATCACTGAGATCAACGGGCAACGGGTGGAAGGCTCGGAGCAGTTCCGGCGCATGATCCGCGAGATTCCCGCGGGAAGGACGGTGCAATTGTCGGTGTGGCGGGATGGACGCCAGCAGACCATTACGGTGATTTTGGGCAAGTCGGAAGCCGCACACCACCACGCGATGGTGGCACCAACACCGGGAAGCTTTGCGTTCCAAATGCCGGATTTGCAGGAATTGCCCGCCCTCGAGGGACTCCGCAATTTCACTTTTTCCTTTTCAGGCCGCACGCGACTGGGCATTGACGCGGAGGACCTGGAAGGAGATTTCGGAAATTACTTTGGCGCGCCGGATGGCGAAGGAGTCCTGGTGCGCAATGTGTTCGAGAATTCTCCCGCGGCCAAGGCCGGGCTGAAGGCTGGCGATGTGATCACCAGCATGGACGGCGAAAGAATCCACAGTGCCGGCGAGCTTCGCGAAAAGCTGCTGCTGAAGAAAGACGCGAAGACGGTGAAGCTGGGTTTGCTGCGCAACCGGAGCGAGCTGTCATTGACTGTCGAGTTTCCCGCTCCCGAGCAGAAACAACCGCACCACATTTCGGAGCGGACGAACATATAAATAACAAGAATGTCTCCGGCTGAGCCCGGCTGGCGTGGATTGCCAGCCGGGCTTTTTTCTTTGGGAAAGCGCTCGCTGGATAGATGCTTGCTGCGGACTTTTGCCCGACAAAAGGGGCTCAGCCGTCGGGACCGTACTTGCGCAGCAAACGCAGCGGCCGCCGCACGGCATCCCACAGCCACGAGCGCCGATCCTCTGCGCCTTCCACCCAGTCTTCCTCCGTGGGAGAAAGGGATAAGCGCAAAAGATATTTGACGCCGGCGAAGCCGCCGCCGGCCATTCTCACACGGAAAAAAGCGCGCTCCCGGAGAGCGGGCGGGGCAACTCCAGCCTGGGGCAGCCAACGGACCACCTGCCGGCACAGTCGCTTCGTGGCGTCGTCCTGAGCAAGTTCTGCGGCCATTTCTTGGGGCGGATGAACGCCAAAGACAGAGACTCCTAATTGCAGACCGACGCGCAGCATACGTTCCGCACCCACATCCCTGGCGGCGCGGCGGACTTTTTGCCAATCCATTTCGGGATGACGCGCGGCCAAAGCGGTCACATCCGCAACCCAGATGAGCCGCTCCCAGAAATGCTTTGCGCCATGAATGCAGTTCAACAACAATTCATCTTCGAGGGCTAACACCGGCACATCGCGGCCGTCCAGCGGCACACGCCGCTGGCGGGCATAGAGATCCTCGACGCGCATGGGCCTCGGATAGTAGCGAAAGGTGCGTTCGGTGTGGAGTTCGACAAGGCGCTGCGTGCCGGGGCGCTTGAAGAGATATTCGCCGGGTACTTTTCCGGCTTGGATGGCGCGTTCTGGAACGTCCGCATCGAAACCCAAGGCGATCATGTGCTGCGTTGCAAGCAGAATATCGCGGTTGCGAACGATCAGGTCGAGATCGACGTAGCTCCGCACCGCGGGGTCACCGTAAGCCAGAAGCGAAATCAGCGGACCTTTCACGAGTAGCGTCTCGATGCCGGCTCGTCCAAAATCTTCCCGCAGGCGGAACAACTCCGCGGTCATGCTCAAGGTGAAGAGGTACTGCGCGCGGAGGCGGGATTGCAGCTTTCCGCGGGCGTCCGCGGGCACTCCATCGTAATTCAGCTCCTGTAAGCGTACGGCCACAATGCCGAGCACGCCGTGCTCTTCGGCTAGCTCCAACAACACGCCCCAGTCCAATCCGGATCCAAGGCAAGTAACTACCTGTTCGCGATTGGCGGAAGGCGAAGCGCAAGCGCAGAGAAAGCCCCATTCTTTTTCCAGGGATCCCGAGACAAATGGAGGTTTAGAGGACAGAGGCTGCTCCAGTATCGTTTCGGCCAGTTTACACCGGTAAGAAGAGAAGGTAGCGACGAAGCTGAGTTTCAGACGGAGCTGGACCCTTATCGGATACTTCAGGTGCGGACCTTACAGAGCGATGGTTTGCGCTCCATCAGGAAAGCAGCGGCATCCTTTTGGATCAGTTCACACAGTGCGGCGATCCTGCCCGGGTCCTGGTGGGGAACAATTCGCCGCACGGGCACCTGTTGTACGAGCCGGGACAAGGTGTCGAACTCGACGGCGCGTTGCTCGCGATCCAGCAGCCAATTCATGTAGGTGTTCTGCACGAGATTCAGAAGCGCCTCTCGCGGGCGCATCTCTTCCACGCGCGGTGTGCCGGCGTCGTCCGAGCGCGGGCCAAACAGATAGATCAATCCCAGGGGCAACGCTTCGGGGGAAAACCTGGCGCGGACACCGTCCAGAGAGAGAAAACGCTTCTCCCAAACGGGCGTAAGTCGGGGAAGGGCTTCCGCAGAGCCGAGAAGATGCGTCGCGGAATCAGGCCACAGGCACACCCGCGGATAACCGGGGAAGATATGAAACCGTCCTGCGGACTCTTGCATGGGGGAAATGTCTTCGCTCAGAACGGGAACGCCGCGCAGCGCTAAAGCAGCAGCGGTGGTGGACTTACCAAAGCCGGCGTCGCCGGAAAAAGCCACAGCCTGGCCGCAGAATTCCACCGCGCTGGCGTGCAGTGAGGTGACGTGCCGCCGCCGCAAAATGAATCCCAAAACGGGTCCCAAGAAGTAGGTCGCGAGGTCCGCGTTCGTGAGCGGGGGACGAAAAGTGCCCCAGACACGGCGAGCATCGGCGTCAACGACAAAACGGGCTCCGTCAGAATACGCCAGTTCGAAGCACTCGGCTTGGCCGTGCTCGATGAGGTGGAAAGAGGGGTCCGCGGCGTCTTCGGACTCTGGTCGGTGCGACATGACGTGGCCCGGAGATGCGCAGGCTCGCATGACCCAAGCAGGCTCTGAACCCGTCTCCAGGAATAAGTCGGCTCGGCGCGCGGATTGAGGGAAGGACTCTGGTCCCGCAATGCTCGTCGTCGAGTCAATTCCAAGACCGTAGACTCGGTAGAAAAAGCTCACAAGAATCTGTTTTTCGGCTGCACGAAGAAATTGGGGCGGAGGTCAGGCTCCGGTTCGGCGATTCAGGCCTGTTTTTGCGGCATCGGCACGGCCCCCGTGGGCATGGGATTTCGTCATCTGGGCCAGATCACCATAAACAAGCAGCTTGGGTGATTGATACGGCTTTTTAGCGGGTTTCTCAGACGCCTGCTTCATTCACGCCCCTCTTATGACACTTTACTTAATCCCTCCCCCATTTTCAACGTCTTTCAGCCAGTGCGCGAGGGAGATTGGGCAGAGAATCTCCAATCTCAAGGAACCCTTAACTTGCTCCAATGTTTCGATATATTTCGTCCAATTCACATACGGCAGGATCCCCTTGGGCGGTTCACAGGCCGCGGGAGTCCAAGTCCGTTTCTGCTGGCAGATTTCCAACGGATCCATCGCCAAGGGACTCTTGGGCCTCTGAAGAACAGCAACGGGTAGACGCCCCTTCATGGCTTGGCGAGCGAGTTCCTTGTTGACGCACCAGGGCACCGGGGGCAGGCGCAAAAGGAACTGCAGAAGGCGCAAGTCAAGCAGCGGCGCCCGCGCTTCCAACGGCACCCCGATCCAGGCGGCATCCTCATCTTCCAACACTCCGGCCCAGTAAGCGCTGTGCAGTGAGGCATAGGCATGCGGGTGGACGGGATGTTGATAAACAGGTGCGCTTTTCCGCTGCCGCCATCTGTCTTTCAGATGGGCACGGCGCTCGAAATCCTCGGCAATCCAGGTTGGATAACTCTGCCGGTCATCTCGGCCAATCAGCAGGCGGCGGAGGCGTGTCCGAAAACCACCCCGGAGGGGAGGAATCTTGCCGTGAGCCCAGAAATAACCGCCGAAGGTACGGGCAATTCCGGACCAGTCGCCGCGGTTCCGCAAATATACGAAATAGGGCCATGCCCGGCCGGTCAGAACATCGTCGCCGCCATCGCCCGAGAGCACCACGCGGGCATGGGAAGCAATTCTTTGGAAGAACCTCGCGGTTCGGGCAAGAAACAATTCGGAGCTGGGTTCGGGAGTTGTCTCTACGCCTGTCTTCAGTGGTTCATAGGGTGCGAAGCTCGCATCTTCCAGGACTTCGTGCGCGAGGTCCAAGTGCTTTGCTGTAAGCGCGGCAAATTCGGGCTCCGGGTCGTCAAAGTGAGGCCGCCAACTTATAGTAAAGGCCTTCAGTTTTTGGCCTTGCCCGCGCTCTGAAGCCAACTGCGCTGCGAAAGCACAGACCGAGCCGGAATCCAGGCCGCCGCTCAAGTAAAGCGAGGCAGCGGCATCGGGCATTCGGTCGCGCACCGCTTGTAATAGCAATTCACGATACGCCTCCGTGTACTCCTCGGGGCGCCGGAGTTGCAGCGGCTCCTCGATGGGCAATTGCAGGAATCGTTTCACTTCGATGCGGCCGCCGTCGAATTTCAGGAGATGTCCCGGAGCCAGCCTGCGAATGTCGGCGTACACCGTACGCGTGGGATCGCCGGACAGGCCGTCCAGGAGAAAATCTCCAATGAAGAGGTCGTCGAATTGAGAGGAAATTCCCGGAACAGCCCGCAGGACTTGCAGCGTATCGCTGAAGTAAAGAGCGCCCGCCACATGCGCGTAGAAGAACGGATGGGCGCCGATAAAATCGCGCGCGCACCAGAGTTGTTTTCCCGCGGTGTCCCAAAGCGCAAACGAAAAATCACCGAGGAGCTGTTCGAGGGAAACTTCGCCCCATTCCCTCCACGCGAGGAGCAACAGATCTTCGTCCGTGGCGTCTTGTGCAGGGGAGTGGCCGCTGCCGGAGAGCCTGCGGAGCAAAGCGTCGCGGGCGTCCAAGCGCACGTGGCCAAGCAGCCAGAAACGGCCATCGAGAGTCACCGGCTGTTGTAGCTCTTGCCTTCCAGGATCGGTCTGCAAAAAAGTAAAGCTGCACCCCCAACCATCCTGGGCTCGGATGTTCGTTCCATCGGGGCCGCGAAAGCTCAACTTTGCGGCGAGCTCCGCTAGCCACTGCTGGTCAATGGCTGCTCCGTCCGGCCGCAGGACGCCAAAGAAGCCGCTCATGGCTGTTCCTTCGGCGGAACGTGGAATTGGTTGTCGAATGGGGCAAAGTGGCGGTGGACCTCCTCCAACTGGTTGAGGGCCGTGCCCTCGTGCTCGACCCAGGCGTGCGCTTCAAAAAGGCTCATGTGTTTGCGAACGCCAATGCGCACGCTGGCGGAAATTCCCTGCAGCCGTAAGAGATACCAGAGGGTGAGCGATGCTTCGAGGCAGCTCGCTCCGGGCATGCCATAGTGGACCGCGGCACGAACCATGCGACAAGTCTTCTCCACGATGTCCTTGCTGCAGGCGGTTTGCGGCAAGGCCTGCTTGCGGCGCTCCCACCGGGCCTGCAACCACTCCTGTGTCCTCCTATAACCGCGCAGGCGCAAAGATACCCCGATAAGAGGAAGAAGTACTGCGGCGCGCCGAAATATCTTCCGCGCATCGGAATCCAGCGCTCTATACCGCTGGAATGGTTCCCACATTGTCGGTCGCAATGTTGAGCAAGCCATGTTCCTGCAGGCGGCTCAACAGTTCCGTGAGATGGCTGCGCAAAAGTTCGGGTTCCACCTCGAATTCTTCCAGTAGCCTGGCAAAAGCCGCGTCAATGCTGGGAGAGGACGTAAGCAGCTCCCACATGCGCGTTCCCGTCGTGTCCAACCCGAAATACCTTTCCGTTTCCAGGTTCAGCAAAACGGATTCTCCGTCAAGATGCCGCACGAGGACGTGCTTGGGAACGACCACGCGATTGGCGAATTGCATCATCCGCTGCTTCTCCTGCCCCTGCGTGCCCGGGGGGACGGCGGGGCGATTCGGGCTCGATCTAAATGCTCCGCGAGTATCTTACCGGGGAATGGCTTTGCAAGCCATGCACGCCGCGTCAAAAACGGCATGCGGCGGATTGTCTAATTGCAGCAGACAGGTTATAAAATCAAGCGTGTCTGTCCCTGCCATCGAAATTGATTCACTCGAGAAGTGGTTTCCACCGGCGTACAGCGGCTGGCGCGCGTTCCTGCAGCCGTTTGCCGCGCCCACTTCCCCGGCATTGCGCGGCATTTCGTTGGCGGTAGCGGAAGGCGAGGCGGTTGCCCTGCTCGGCGCGAACGGTGCTGGGAAAACGACGCTGCTGCGGGTCCTGGCGACTCTGCTGCTCCCGACAGGTGGCAGTGCGCAGATCGCTGGCCATGACGCGGTGAGCCACCCGGCCGCCGTGCGCCGGCAACTCGGCTACCATGCCGGCCGCGATCTGGGGTTTTACTCGCGCCTGACGGGGCGACAGAACCTGCGTTTCTTCGGGCGGCTCAACCATCTTTCCGACGCCACAATCGAGGAGCGCACCCGGGCACTTGGCGAGCGGTTTCAGTTGGGCGAAGCGCTGGACCGCCAGACACGTTCGCTCTCTTCCGGCACCATCCAGCGGCTCAGCCTCTTGCGCGCGCTTCTTCATCAACCCAAAGTTCTGCTGCTCGACGAACCCACGCGCAGCTTGGATGCGATTGCCGCGTCGGACTTTCGCCGTTTCCTGAGGACTGAAGTCCTCGCCGGCCACGGCACTTCTCTTCTTTTTGCCTCGCACTCCCTGCCGGAAATCGAACTTCTGGCGGATCGCGTGGCGATCCTGCAGGAGGGCGCGCTGATTGCGCTGGACACGCCCGCTGGACTCCGGGCAAAGGCGGGGGCGTCTTCCCTGGAGCAGGTTTTCTTCCGGCTGACGGGGCGCCCTGTACCTCCCGATGTGGAGGCACGCCCCGCATGATGCGCACCCTTCGCGATCTGCTTCTCTTTTTTCAACGCGACCTCCGGATCGCCAGCACCTACAGGAGCCCGTTTATCCTGGAGGCAATCGAAGCGCTGTTTGGCGTAGCGATGTTTTACTTTGTGGCGCGTTTCGTGGATTCGCCGGAGTTGCGCCAGGCGCTGCCGCAGGGAAACACGTACTTTGCTTATTCGTTGGTGGGATTCGTATTTTTCGACTATCTCAATGCGGCGCTGGACAGTTTCGATCGCAGCCTCCTGGAAGCGCGCGATACGGGGACACTGGAGCCATTGCTGGTCACGCAGGTCTCTCTGCCGGTAATTCTGGCGGGGTCCGCGGTTTATCCCTTTGCGGCCACGACGTTGCGCATTGCCGTTTATCTCGGCTGGGGCGCGGCCCTTTTCCATTTTCCGCTGGCAAGAGCAAACTGGGTCGGGGTGATTGCGGTTTTGCTCGCAACGCTGCTGGCTTTTTCCGGTTTGGGGGTTCTCTCCGCAGCCTACCTGCTGCTCTTCAAACGCGGAAATCCCGCGAAGTGGTTTCTT
>Ga0326727_10003673_pt1 | contig 48301 bp, 36 predicted proteins | sample MB2enrmetagenome_FD_207643 | JGI IMG/M metagenome (GOLD analysis project Ga0326727, IMG submission 207643) | Lab enriched peat soil microbial communities from McLean, Ithaca, NY, United States - MB29MY | ecosystem: Environmental > Terrestrial > Soil > Wetlands > Peat | place: USA: New York... | reverse complement strand
GTGCTCCCGGGTCCGCTCCACCCGCGGGTCCTTCAACTCAGCAAAGTACTTCAGGGGATTCTCCATATCCCCATCTCAACTGCATCCGCCAGCCATGCATATAGCGATTAAGATGCGTTTGACCTGCATACCTCCCTGGCGCGTAACCACTCCTATCTGCACGCTCGCCTACAATGGTAGTTGCCGGCGTCCTCCGGCTGGAGAGCCCAGACGCAACAGCGTCGGGTTCGATTTCCTGCCGGAGCGCGCTGCCCTTATCTCTTGCTTGACCGCTCCGCTCAACCCCACGAGGATTGCATGAAAGCTCGCTGCTCTGCTCCTTCTTTTTTCGCCGCTCTTGCATCCGCGGCCACGATGATTGGCTTCGTCCTGGCGCCCGTTCGCCCCGCAACCGCCCAGCGGCTCCCGGATACCGTCCGCCCCGAGCACTATGCGCTCACCCTTACGCCCGATCTGAAGGCGGCAACCTTCTCCGGCGTCGAGTCGATCGACGTCGCCATCGCCGAGCCGGCCGGCGCCATCACGCTCAACGCCGCCGAGATCGCCTTCCAATCCGTCTCCGCGACCGCCAACGGCAAGCAGCAGACGGCGACCGTTACGCTCGACAGCAACAAGGAGCAAGCCACCTTCACGTTCCCGGAGAAGCTGCCCGCCGGCAAGGCAACTCTCTCTATCGCGTATACCGGCATCCTCAACAACGAGCTGCGCGGCTTCTATCTCTCCAAGACCGCACGCCGCAACTACGCCGTCACCCAGTTCGAGCCTACCGACGCGCGGCGCGCCTTCCCCTGCTTCGATGAGCCGGCCTTCAAGGCCACCTACGATGTTTCCCTGGTCGTCGACAGCGCCGACACCGCCATCTCCAACAGCCCCATCGAAGCCGACACGCCCGGCCCCGCCGCCGGCAAGCACACCCTCAAGTTCTCGACCACCCCCAAGATGTCCACCTACCTGGTCGCCTTCCTGGTCGGCGACTTCCAGTGCACCGCCGGCGAATCGGACGGCGTGGCCATCCGCGTCTGCTCCACCCCCGACAAGGTCGCCCTCACGGCTTACGGCGTCGATGTCGCCAAGTGGGTGCTCCACTATTACGACAACTACTTCCGCATTCATTACCCGCTCAAGAAGCTCGACCTTATCGCCCTGCCCGACTTCGAGGCCGGCGCCATGGAGAACTTCGGAGCCATCACCTACCGCGAGACCCTCCTGCTTCTCGACCCCAAGACCGCTTCTGTCGGCGCAAAGAAAGAAGTCGCCATCGTCATCGCCCATGAGATGGCTCATCAGTGGTTCGGCGACCTGGTGACCATGCAGTGGTGGGACAACCTCTGGCTTAACGAGGGCTTCGCCACCTGGATGGAGAACAAGTCCGTGGCCGTGATGCATCCGGAGTGGAACATCGACCAGATTGTGGCCAATGACGAGGACGGCACGCTGAACCTGGATGCGCAGCCCACCACCCGCTCCATCCGCGCCAAGGCAGAAACCCCCGACGAAATCAACCAGATGTTCGACGGCATCGCCTACGGCAAGGCCAGCGACGTGCTGCTCACCGTGGAAAATTATCTCGGGCCGGAGACCTTCCGCAAGGGCGTACACGCTTATCTCGCGGCCCACCTGTATGCAAACGCGACTGCCGAAGATTTCTGGAACGCCCAGACCGCGACCAGCCACAAGCCGGTGGACAAGATCATGGAAAGCCTGGTAGCCCAGCCGGGCGAGCCGCTGCTTACTTTCGGCGAGCCGTCCAGAGGCAAAGTTTCGGTGGCTCAGAGGCGCTTCTTCCTCAGCCCCGGCATCCAGCCGGACCCCGCGCAGAAATGGACTTTGCCGGTCTGCTTCAAGACCGTGGTCCCCGGCGATGCCCCGACCCTGGAGGGTGCCCCGGCACCCACCGCGTCGCCGGGGTGGAAGACCAGCGCGGACAGCCAAAGATGCCAGGTGCTTACCCCCGCCGCCTCTACTCTGCCCGTTCCAAAGGCCGGACTTTTCTTCGCCAATGCCGGCGGCAAGGGCTACTATCGCAGCGCCTATCCGCCCAGCGTCTACGCCGCTCTCGTAGCCAACGTCGAAACCGGCCTTGAGCCGGCTGAGCGCATCAACCTTATCGGCGACGAGTGGGCGCAAGTGCGCGCCAACAAGGCCACCGTGGGCGACTACCTGAATCTCGTCGCCGCAGTCAAGTCCGATTCCAACGCCAACGTTCTAGGCTGCGCCATCGGAGGCGTCGACTCCATCTACGAACGGGTCGCGGCCACCCCTGAAGAGAAGGCCGCCGTCTCAGCCTGGATTCGCTCGACCCTGGCGCCGGAGCTGGCCAAACTTGGTCCCCCTTCCGAATCCGATTCGGCCAATGTTCGCGAGCTGCGCGCCGCGCTCTTCGCCGTCCTCGGCTTCTACGGCAAAGACCCCGCCGTCCTCGCCCAGGCCAACCGGATCATAGAAAAGTATCTCGCCGATCCGGCCTCCGTCGATGCCACGGTGGGCCAGACCTCGCTGGCCATCGCTGCCCGTAACGGCGACGCTGCCCTCTTCGACAAGTTGCAGAAGCTAGCCGAAACCTCAACCAATCCCGAACTCCAGGTCAGCGCGCTCCGTCTGCTCGCCCAGTTCGAAGACCCCGCTCTCGTCCAGCGCTCCGTGGACTACGCCGCCTCGGGAAAGGTCCGCAACCAGGACGCCGCCATCCAGTTTGCCATCGCCCTGCAGATCGACGGAACCCGCGACCTGGCCTGGAAGTATATTCAGGCCAACTGGGAGAAGGTCCAGTCCCAGCTCACCACCGAGATGGGCAGCATCCTAGTCGGCGCCGCGGGCAGTTTCTGCTCCGCTGCCGGCCGCGACAATGTGAAACAGTTCTTCTCCACGCACAAAGTGGCCGCTTCGGACAATGCTCTCAAGCACTCCATCGAACACATCGACGGCTGCATCGAGCTCCGCACCCTCCAGGAACCCAACCTCAAGCAGTGGCTCGCCGCGCAACCCAAACCGTAACCCTGACGCTTTCGTTCATCGACAAACCGGAGTGCCCCGCCCTCGAGGCGCCTTTCTTCATGCCGCCAGGGTGGGATGGCACGAACTCTGCTTCCCGATTTCAGGTGACTATTCTGTCCCAAACTTGTAAAACAAGAAATGAGATGAACAATCTCCCGCAGATACATGCCTCTGGCCGCACTCGCATCTGTGCTCGCGTGCTTGCGGGCATATGCCTGGTGTGCAGCCTGGGTTTTCCAGTTCTGGCGCACTCCCAGGCGCCACCCTCGACACTGCTCAGAAAGGACGCTGTCATGACTCGCCATGCAGAAGGACCCTTCGATGTGAAGGTCACGCCTCTCCCGCCGGACGACGCTACCACAGGTACAGCCATCGACCGCTACGCCCTCGACAAGCATTTCCATGGCGATCTCGAGGCCGCCAGCAAGGGCGAGATGATGGGCGCCGGCGAACTAGCCAAAGGCACAGCCGGATACGTCGCCATCGAACAGGTCACCGGAACCCTTCACGGTCTCACCGGTTCCTTTGCCCTCCAGCACAATAGCACCATGGACAACGGCAAGTATCAGATGTCCGTCGCCGTCGTGCCCGGCTCAGGCACGGGCGAGCTCGCTGGTATCGCCGGAACCATGACCATCATCATCGCCAACGGCAAGCACTCCTACAGCTTCGACTACACGTTGCCTGCCGCTCCCTAGCCCGCTGCTTGCCAAGCCCCCACATCGTCATTCATGTTCCGTGACCTCCAATTGCACGGGCCGCGCCGTAGAGTTTACGTCGGGATCGTAATACTCGTAAGCGCGCGACGCGAAGGTGCGGGCGCGAATGGGATATTTGGCGCGCAGGCGAAAGCTGATGGTTACGGTCTGCCCAGGAGCGAGCGCGTTGAAGTAGAGGATGGTCTGCGTCGCGGTGAGCGAGAACTTCTCCAGGCGTCCGTTTTCCTGGCCTACTGTCTTCTCCTGAAAGGATTGCAGGTCTTCGCTGAGCAGGTCGAAGCCGGGAGGAATGCCGAGGTCCACCATCACCATGTTGGCGGTCTTGGATAGATTGTTGCGGACGGTGACCGTGGCAGTGGCAATGTCGTTTTGGGCCAGGCGAGTGCGGTCGTAGGCGACGTCGATGGAGAGCGGCTCCGCGGCCGGCCTTACTTCCCAGGGAGTGAAGTACCGGCCGGCAACCTGGTAAGCAAGTGTGCCGGCGCCGTCGAAGTTGAGGTCGACGGACGCTGGCTTCGTCGAGTCGATTCCCTTGAAGACGAACTGGTGCAGCAGGTCGTTGTTCTCCGCCGTCAGCTTGAGGGTTTCGACGGGCTTGCCGTTGAGGACGATCGCAAGAGAGCCATGCACATCGGATGCGCTGAGTTCGGTGGCGAGGACCAGGGCGCGCAGAGCCGTGATGGTGGCCTGCGTGGTGCCCCAATTGCCTGAGGCTTCCTTCTTTGAGGAGATGAAGCTGAGGGCTTTGCGGACCGTCTCGGAGGCCTGTCCCCACTTGAGCAGGGCGTGGGTAGCCAGGCCGGTGGTTTCAATCGCGGCGCTCTGCCCGGTGGAGTAGATGCCGGTTTCTTCGGTGCTCCAGAAGACCTGATCGTCCTTTTCCGTGCGGGCATCGATCAGCGCCTGCATGGAGCGCGCAGTGAATTCGCGATCCTTGCCGTAGTCGGCGGCGAAGTTGGCGAGAACCGCCAGTGTGTAGGCATCGGGCTTGGTGCCGGCGTAAGACTCGATGAAGTGCTTGGCCTTCTCGACGGCCGGGCCGTTGTAGCCGGTGTTGGCCAGTGACCAAGCTATATAGGCGGTGATGCGCAGAACGTCGGAGTTGTAGCGATTGGTCGCTCCCTCGTTGATGAAGGAGGTATCCGGCTTCCAACTTCCGTCGGGCTGCTGCTGGCTGGCCAGCCACTCGCCGGTGCGCTCGATGAGCCGCGGATCGACCTCGGAGACCTTGGACATATCGTTGAATTCCATGAGTCCGTAGGCGGTGAGAATCTTGTTGGCCGGCGCCTGGCCGAACCAGGAGAAGCCGCCGCTGGGAACCTCGAAGGTGAGCAACCGCTGGTAGCCGTTGGCGATGAAGCCCTCGGCCTTGGCGTGAATCTCCGGGGTGAGCTTGCCGGTGCGCTTCATGTAGTCGAGCGCCAGAACATTGGGGTAGGTGCTCGACGAAGTCTGTTCGAAGCAGCCGCCCGGCATGCTCAAGATGCTGTCCATGCCCTCGATGACCTGGCTGAGCGGGCCGGGATAGAGGCGCACCAGAATGCTGGTTGCGTCGGGAATGGCGCCGGCGGGAAAAGCCAGATCGTGATGAACGCGGCTGTCGAGCCGCCCGTTGAAGACGAGGTCCTGTTCGCGGCCGTCGGGAATGACCTCGATCTCGCGGATGACGGTGTCGTTGCGGCCATCGGCTCTCGTACCGCTGTCCATCTGCGCCGAGAGCGTGAGCTTGAATTTGCCGATGCGCCGGGCGCTGAGGGTGAACTGCGCGCCGCCAACCTGGCCCGATTCGACGGACACAGCCTTCTCGAAGGCGTCATTCTCCAGTGTGAACCAGTCTTCAGGCTGAAGTTTGAGGCTGACTTTGCCGGCTTTGCCGGAGTAGTTGTAGACGCTGATCGGAATCGAGACGCGATCGCCCTGGGTAAGCGTGACGGGCAGATCGAGGTCCACGAAGAAGTCCTGGAAGACCTTGAGGCTGGCGTTGGCGCTACCCAGCGCGCCAGACCGTGTGGAGGCAAGCATGGCCATGCGCCAGGTGGTGATGGAGTCGGCGATGGGGATGGAGATGCTGGCGTCGCCGTGGCCGTCGGTCAGGATTTCGGGGTTGATGTAGAGCGCCTCCGGGAAGTAGGAACGCACATGCGGAGCGGCTGGCGAAGACGGTTCGTTAGGAGCTTGGGCTGAGGGCTCTGCAGCCGATTTCTTGAGTGCCATCAGGCGATCGGCTGGCGCTTCGGCCATGAAATTTTCCGCAAACATCGCGCCCGCTGCCGCCGGCATTGATTTCGCTACCATTGCTTCTCTGTCGATCACCTCCATCCCGGCAACGCCAAAGACAGCCGGCGCCTCCGCTACTGTCACCGCTTCAGTCACCGACCCGACCTCCAGCATGACGGAGAGAACGGCGCGGTCTCGCGGTTGCAGCGAGAAGCTGCTTGAGGCGCTCATGAAACCGGGCGATTGAATTCTTGCGCGGTAACGGCCGGTGGGCAGGCCGGCGAAGGTGAACTGGCCGGTGTCGTTGGCGTGCGCGGTGCGCGTGCCGGCGGCGGAGAGTTGCTGGAGCGTGACGGTGGCGCGCGGAACGACGGCTCCGGTGGCATCCACGACCGTGCCGGTGACCTCTGCCTGTCCGTTCACCGCACCCCGATCGTGTTCGATGTGGAGGCCGACCAAACCGCCGTGACCCATTTCGCTTACTGAGCCTCTGTAACCAGCCCGGAGATAGGCGATCAGATCGTCGGAGCTGTCGAACTGGCGATCCGGCCCGGCGCTGCGGACCAGGAAGACACGGTCTTTGCCCCACCGCCAGCTTACTGGTTCAATGCGCAAGGGCGTGTTCCATGCGTCGCGCGGCGGTGCACTGTCGTTGAGGGTAAGCTTCTTGAATTCATTGACGATCTCGTTATCCGTAAGATGGGTCGAAATCTTCTTGTCGAGCATTTCGGCGAGCTGCCGGACCCGCTCGACAAAGGCGGCATAGTAGCGCTGCTGGTACTCCCCGAACTTCTCTTGCGGCACGCTGCGTCCCGCCTCGGTGTCGAGCGAGTGGGGGTTCACGGTCTCGGTTGCCGAGAAGAGCGCCCGCGCGGCACGGTTGTGCGGATCGGCTTCCTCGTTGCCGGCGTTCTCCACCACGCCGTTCATTGAAAGCGAATGAATCTCATAGCGGGGCTTGAGCAACTCCTGCTCCAGGTAGAAGAAGACCTTGGCGAAGCCCGGCTGCTTTTGGGCCAGCGCGAAGACCGCTTCATCGACAGCCTCCAGACCGATGGCCGCGCTGACCCCTTCGCCGCGCGCGTTGGTCACGTGGAAGCGGATGCGGGCTTCGGCGCCGGGCAAATAGACGGGCGCGTCGGCGGTGGTCTCGATCTTCAACTCCTCGGCGGGCTGAACGAAGACCAGGCGATGGTCGGCGACGGGCTGGGCGTTGGAGCCGAAGAGATAGGCGTCGATGTCAAGCGTGCCGGCCATCTCCGGCGTGGCGTCCACGGCGAGTTCCGCCTCTCCGTTCTCAAGCTCCAGGTCGCGGGTCAGGATGGTCTGGCCGTTGCGGACGAAGTCGACATAAGCCGTGCCTCGGGCGCGGGTAGAGAGCACCCTGAGTTGAATGCGGTCGCCGGCCTTGAAGACGGCGCGATCGGCGCGAAGAAGAATCTGGTCCGCGCCGCCGCGGGTCTCAAGAGGAACAGCGGCAGTGACGCGGTTGCCGCGATGATCGTCGGCTTCGACCCGCAGAGAATGGATACCGCCAAGAGGGTTGAGGCGCAGAACGGCGATGCCGGAGCTGTCGGTGGAGAGCTGCCGGTCCTGAGCCTCCTCCGGCGTGCGCACCGTCGAGCCAGGAGGGTGGACGGTGAGCGTGGCGCTTGCGGGGCTGCCGTCGGGATACGAGGCCAGGATGAAGATCTCGTTCTCGAGGTTCGGAATTAGCGTTCCGCCCTCGGGAACCGCGGTGATCAGCAGCGGCGACCGGCTGACGGTAATCGATTCGCCGCGGCTCTCGGTGTGCGCGGCGGAGTCCTTGACGGTAGCCTCGATAAGCGCGCTCGCCGCGCCCTGACTGAGCGGGCGTCCCGCGAAGTAGGCTGGCAGTGTCAGATCGAAGCGATAGGCGCCGTTGTCGTCCGTGTTGCCGCTGGAGGCAGCCGCCTCGAAGACAGTCACGTCCATGCCCTCGGCTTTGACCGCGACCTCGCCGTGAGCGACGGGCTTGCCGAAGAAGTAGTTGGCGCGCACCGTGCCGGTAACATGGTCGCCGGGGCGGTAGTCGCGCCGCGGCTTGCCGTCTTTCTGCGGGAACTCAATCTCCACCTTGAACTTGGGGAGAACATAACGCTCCACGTCGAGAGTCAGTTCCGCGGTGTTCGCCGGAGCCTCCGGATCGCCCATCAGCGCGCGCAGGTGATAGGCACCCAGGTTCACCTCATCGGCCAGCGCGAACTCGGCCGAAGCGATGCCGAAGCTGTCGGTCTCCATGGCCTTGCGGAAAACCTTGTTGCCGCGCGAGTCTTCCATCACAAAGGTTAGCTTGCGGCCGGCGACGGCCTGGGAGCTGGCGCGGTCCAGCGCCAGCGCGCGAGCGTGGATGGTCTGGCCGGGCTGGTAGATGGGCTTCTCGGTGGTCAGAAGAATCGAAGCCTTGTCCTTCAACTCGATAGGCTGGGTGGTTTCAGTTGAGCCGATGGGAGTCTCGGCAACGAAGCGCAGCGTGTACTTGCCGACCAGTCCAGCGGGAAAGCGGAGGCCGGCCACAACGGTGCCGCGGAGGTTAAGTTTTCCGGCGAAAAGCGCGACCGGCTCCCGGTTGGGAACCAAAAGATCGATCCGCAGCGAGCCCGTCTGTGTCTGGTTGCTCTGGGAGTCGAAGACGATGACGCGAATGGCGGCGCGGCTGCCGGCAAGGTACTCCTTTTGACCGAGGATGTGAACGACAGGCCGGCGGAGAATCTGTGAGATGGACTCGATGCGCGCAATCGGGGCGCGGTCGCCGCCGCTCCATTCGAAGCGGTAGCGTACGCGCTGCCAGACGATCTCGTCGAAGGGGATGGGCTGCGCGGGGCGAATCGTCCGCTTCCAGGCGCCGTCGCCTTTGGCGATCTGAACCTCGTCTTCCGCGCGGCCCAGCACGTGGTCCTCCGGGTCGAGAATCTCGGCGATCAGCTTGCCCGAACCCGCCTGCTCCGCGTGGTAAGGAATGGTGACGGCAAGGCTTCCGCGCGCGTAAGTCGCAGCCATTCGCCGCTCCGGCTGCTGAGAGAGCGAGAGCGCGGCGGCAGAGGCGAAGAGTAGAATCAGGGCGAAGAAACGCGCCGGACGCGGGGAACGATCGGGACGGCGGAGGATCATGCGGGTTCTCCTGTGTGCCGCCAAGCGAGTTGCAACCGGCGGCTTTCTGTCTGGAGAACGCAGCATCTTTGGAAACTTGCAGAGAAAACACAAAAAACTCGCGCGCGGCTATTTACGCGTCCAGGTCAAGCCGTCGCCGCTCGTCCAGCGCTCCCCGCTGTCGGTGGTGACCTCGAAGAGAACCGGAATCTCGCCGCCGGGTGGCGCTTGTGCAGACGGTTTGGCGGTCGCCGATAAGCTGTCCATCGGCGCGGCGGGCGGCGCAGCCGTCACCATTACCGTTTGCGTGGCCGCGCCCACTGGGAGAGAGAGGTTCACCACACTCTCTCCCGAAGCCGCGACCGTCACGCCGGCCAGTTGCGTAGTCTTGAAGTCGGGGGCCGCAGCTTTGATGTCATAGGCTCCCGGAGCCAGACCGTCCACGAGGTAGCGGCCCCTGGAATCCGTCTTCACGGCGCGCGCCGCGCGGCTTGTGGAATTGCTCACGACAACTGAAGCACCGGGAATGACAGCGCCGGTCGCGTCCGTCACCATGCCTGACAACCTGCTATTCGCGCTCCTCGCAAATGAAGTGTTGCCGGAGATGAGTGCGCCTGCCACTCCCACCTGCATCGATCCGGAGGCCGGCACTCTCGCGTTAGCCGAGAAGAGCAGAGCGGCCTTGACGGCGCGGCCCGACCATGGCGCTCGAACCGCCTTCCAGTGCTTCCCCGCATCGTAGCTCATAAAGACGGCGTTGTGAGTGTCGATGGCAAGCACCAGGCGCTCATGAGCGGCCATTGAAACGACCGGGAGACGGCTAGGCAAACGGTGTTCAGGACGCTGCAACTGGAGCACAGGCTCTTCCGCCTGGGCGGGTGCTGCTGCCGGCTCCGAGGACGCAATCACTGTGGGAGCCGCACCTTTCAGAGCAACAATCTCATTGCTCGTCCCTGGGGCGGCCGCTGGTGGCAAAGCTGGCCTCGAAGGAGCGGCGGCTTGGGCCTCGGGAGCAGCGGATGCGCCTGCGACAATCTTGTGATCGGATTGAAACCCGCCGGGAGAAAGCGGCTTCTGCAACAGGGTACCGGGCTGGCCTTCTGTATCCGCGACTCCGAAGACTATGGATGGCTTGATCGTTTTGGCCTCAGCCTCCTTTTTGGCGGCCCTGAGGGCGTTCACCGATTTGAGGTTTTCGCTCGCTACAACCGAAGGCGCGGTTAAGGTGGTCAAACTGTGTCCAGCTATGGGAGCCGCAGCAATCGTCCGCGGTTTCTCCGCCGGAGCGGCGCTCAGCGGGGTTGCGGCGGCGGCTTTGTCCTTTGGGTTCACGCCGCGCCCGTGAATTGGTTGAGGATTGGTGACGCGCGCCGGCATAGGCTCAGAGGGGCGAGTTGCCGCGGCAGTGGACGGAGCCGGCCGGGAAACGGCCAGTTGGCCCGGTGCACTCCGGGGCGTTGCGGCGTGATAGACGAAGATCGTGAAAAAGATCGTAGCCGCCAGCACCACGGCGGTGGACCAGGCCAGATTCCAGCCGGAGAGCCAGCGGCCTCTGGCCGGCTCGGCCAACAGCTTCGCGGGCTCATCGACGGGAGGCAGCGATCGGGCAACAATGGCGCGGCACTCCGGGCAGACTGCGAGATGGTCGAAGATCCGCTCCCGCTCATGCGCGGGCAGCGCGTGCTCCACAAACGCGCCGATCTGGTCCGCGTCAGGATGCTGCCCGGGTTGGAGATATTCGCTCATAGGGAATCCGATACGGCCGCTGCCCCAGCCGTCTGATCGAAGAACGGCCCGGTCTGAGAACTTTGCAGCAGCGCGCGCAGGTTTATTTCCATGTCTCGGGGGTCGGCGCTCAACTCTTCTTCGGCGGCCCGCTTGCTCAGGCCGCCCGATCGCAGGTTGCCAAGCAGTTGCTTGCGCACATCCCCCAGCAACCGCTTCAGCCTTCTGCTGATGGTGGCCTCGTGAACGCCGAGGATGCGGGCGATCTGAAGCAGGGTCTGGCGGTCGAGAAAGTAAGCGGAGAGCAGATAGCGGTCCTCGGCGGCCAGACTCCGGAATGTCCGTCCAAGGGCTTCCGTCAGACGATCCGGCTCCGCGCAGACGGAAGCAGGCGCGGGTGCGGTAACATCGCAGTCCTCCAGCGGCGTTTCACGATACGTGCGCCGGTGGCGATCCACGCTTCGCTGTGCGAGGGTGGCCCGCAGCCAGCCCAGAAGCGACCCACGGCCAGTGTAGGAGGCCAGCGGCGAAGCGCGCCGGCCCTCGCGTGAGCGCAGGCCGAACAGCTCGGCGTAGACCGAGTCGGCCAACTCCTGGCCCAAGGTCGCCGAACCTGTAATAGCGATCGCCGCATGGGTCAGGGGCGCGCGATAGAGGCGCAGGAATCGCTCCCATGCAACTTCCCGGCCCAGGGCGCAGGCATGAGCCAGCGCCAGCTCGAAGAGATGCAGGGAGCGAAAGAAACCGGCTCTTTGGTTGTCGTTGGCATAAGAACCCTGAGCAAGACCGTGGTTTAGCCTGTCGCCCACCGACGCCAAAATGAGACCGAACTCCTCCAGCGCAAGGCCGCACTCTTCCGCATCGGCGGTCCGCCAAAGTTCCTGGAGGAGCTTCGTCGGCAGAGCAAAGAATTGCCGCGCCGGATTGGCGTCCACCGTCGATGTCTGTCCGGCGGGCAAGGGCAGGACAAGATCGGCGGGCTTGGAGGAGACCGTATCCACGCTACTGAGGATAGTGCATTGGCGCGCTTAGCGACCGGGAGACGATGCAATCTCGTCTGGCAGCAGGCTCAAAGTGCGTGAACCCATCGGGCGCGGGCCTTGATGCTTCAATGTCCGGAAAACGGCTTAATCCAGCCGCAAGAATGCCTCGCCAATCAGGCGGTTAGTGTACCGCTACCGCCGCTCGCGGAAGAAACTCCGCAGCAACTCCGCCGACTCATCGGCAAGAATCCCCTGCTCGACCCGCATCTGGTGATTGAGCTGACGGTGGTTGAGCACGGAAAGCACCGACCCCGCCGCGCCCGCCTTGGGATCGGCGGCGGCAAAGACGACGCGGTCGAGGCGGGCATGAATCATGGCTCCGGCGCACATGGCGCAGGGCTCCAGCGTTACATAGAGAGTGCAGCCGTTAAGGCGGTAGTTCGCCAGCCCCGCGGCCGCCGCGCGCAGGGCCACAATCTCCGCATGCGCCGTCGGGTCCAGGTCGCGCAGCACGCGATTCTGCCCGCGCGCGAGTATCTCCCCCTGGCGCACGACAGCCGCGCCAATGGGCACCTCGCCCGCCTCCGCGGCCAGGCGGGCCTCAGCGAGAGCGGCTTGCATGGCTTCGTGGTCGGCGATCATGGTCACCATGCTAACGCTGCCAGGGCCCCCGCGGACGGGTCTTCGTCCGTGGGGTGCGCCGCCGGCTGCTGCTGGGTCATGCAGTGCAGCGCGCCCAGGCCCCAGACCAGGTCAACGCTGTCGATACCGATGACTTCGCGGTCCGAAAATACTTCGGCCAGAATGTTCAGCGCCACGCGGTCGTTGGGGTCGTGGAAGGTGGGAACCAGAACCAGATTGTTGGCGATATAGAAATTTGCATAACTGGCCGGCAGGCGCTGGCCGCGGAAGACCACTGGCCGTGGGAGCGGAATTTCGACTAGATTGTACTGTTTGCCATTGGGGGTGCGGGCGGCCTTCAGGCGGGCAAGATTCTCGGCCTGCGGAGCGTGGTTGGGGTCGGTCGCATCCGGCTCGACGGCGGTCACGATGGTGGCGTGCGCCACGAAGCGGCTGATGTCGTCGATGTGGCCGTGCGTGTCGTCGCCGGCAATTCCGCAGCCCAGCCAGATCACCTGATCGATGCCCAGGAAATCGTGAAAAGCCTGCTCCAGTTGTTCGCGGCTGACGCCGGGATTGCGCTGCTGCACACCGCTCAGCAGGCACTCTTCGGTGGTAAGCAGAGTGCCAGCGCCGTTCGAGTCGATGGAGCCGCCTTCGAGCACTAAACGCCGCACCGAAGATCCGATAGATGCCCCATCCGCCAGCCGAACAGAAGGTTCCCACTGGGGCAAGCCGAGCAGTTCAGCCACATGGCCCGGCACCTGGTCGTCAAGCTGCCAGTCGGAGTACTTGGCCCAGGCATTGAAGCGCCAGTTGGTGAGGCCTACTCGGCCTTCCGGGTTGCGGACGAAGATGGGGCCTGAATCGCGAGTCCAGCCGCGGTTGGTGGGCCACCGGTGGAAGGTCACGTGATCGAGATTCGCCCCGGCGGATTTCAGGATGCGCCGCGCGCGGCGTTCGGCCTTCGGGTCGTTGACGAGAATGTGCACCAACTCATGCGCGGCGACCAGCCGCACGATCTCCGCATAGAGCCAGGGGATGGCCTGGAACTTCCCCGGCCAGTCGTCTGGATTCTGCGGCCAGGCCAGCCAGGTGGCCTCGTGGCGCTCCCACTCGGCGGGCAGGATGTAACCTAGTTCTCGCGGTGTTTCAATCATCATCGAAGGTCTCAGTTCGAATTAGTAATTTGAGAAGCAAGGAAGATGCAAAAACAACCGCAGGTCCTTCGACTTCTCTTCGCTTCGCTCAGCGTCGCTCAGGATGACAACCATCCCTTGGCGGCGACCTCGCTCAGGATGACAGCAGTTAGTCGGGCTTTATCGAAAGCGGACGACGATTCTTCCTGTCAAACAAGCCCTTTATGCCCAAGACCGATCCGGTAAGAGTTGAGGCCACTAGCGAATAGACAAATGCGTTACCGCCGTACATGACAAGCACCATCAGAATCGTTGTTGCATTCAATCCAGGAGGTCTATTCCAAGCTATGCCAAATATGGCGGTCGGCCACAGGGCTAGAATCAGGGCGTCGGTTGATGGTGAAGTATATGGGCCGCTCAATGCAATGACTAGAGCGACCAGAAGCCCAATCATGCCACCTATCAGTGCAGAGAAACATATTGGGTGTTTATGTCTCATTGGCGTCCTCGTCAACTACGGTCGAAACTACTTGAAATCTCCATCCGCTGGCCACGCGTTCACCGGGTCGAGAAAGCGCTTGGCAATGCCGCCATAGGCGTCGATGCGGCGGTCGCGCAGGAACGGCCAGTTGCGGCGCGTCTCTTCAATCAGCCCGAGGTCGATCTCTCCAAGCAGAATCTCCTCGGCATCGTGCGAGGCTCTGGCGATCACGCGGCCAAAGGGATCGGCGAGAAAGCTGCCGCCCCAGAACTCAATTCCCTGCCCTTCGGCCTGATTGCCCGGCACATCGCCATGCTCCAAACTGATCTCGCCATGGTCGAGTTTGATCTCGCTGCGCTCGAGGCCCACGCGGTTCACACTGGCCACATAGATACCGTTGGCAATGGCGTGCGAGCGCTGAATGGTCTGCCAGGCATCGTACTGCGCCGCGCCGAACGCATCCTTTTCCGCCGGATGCCAGCCGATGGTGGTGGGATAGAAGAGCACCTCAGCGCCCTGCAGCGCAGTAAGTCGCGCAGCCTCGGGATACCACTGATCCCAGCAGACCAGCGTGCCCACGCGGCCATAGGCGGTATCCACGGCCTGAAAGCCCAAATCGCCGGGAGCGAAGTAGTACTTCTCGTAGTACAGCGGATCGTCAGGGATGTGCATCTTGCGGTAGACGCCGGCGATGGCCCCATCGGCGTTCAGTGTGACCGCCGTGTTGTGATACAGTCCCGGAGCGCGCCGCTCGAAGAGCGAGGCGACGATAGCGACGCGGGCCTTGCGGGCCGCCTCGGCCAGCCGCGCCGTCGACAGCCCGGGGATCGGCTCGGCCAGATCGAAGAGTCGAGGATCTTCGCTCTGGCAGAAGTACTGAGTGCGGAAAAGCTCCGGCAGGCAGACGATATTCGCGCCCCGCCGCGCCGCCTCTTCGATACGCTCGATGGCCGACGCGAAGTTTGCCCCCGGGTCCGCGCCCATGCGCATCTGCACCAGTCCCACAATGTACTTACGCGCACGCGCCATAACTCTCGCTTTCCTCTATCCATCCGCGCCGGCAATCCCCCGCACTTGCAGCAAGGCCAACCCCTTCTATCTGGGTTGGCCTAAATGATCTGCTGCATGCGATGCCTACTCGTCCAGAATCAGCACGGCGGCGGCAATCGTCGTGGTCCACAGTCCGCGCTTGTCGCCCACAGCCGACTGCGTGATGTTGCTGGTGCGCACAATCTTGTTGGAGATGCGGTAGATCTCCTTCTTCTCGTCCCAGCTTTTGTCCGGATCGAAATCCACATCCAGGGTGGTGGCCAGCATCTCGGCGGCCAGCTCCTCGGCGTACTCGCCGGCCTGCTCCTCCGACTCGCCGAAGCTGTGGTGCTCGCTCAAATAGCCGTAAGCGTCGCGGTCGGCGGGAATCGCCACGCCGATGCTGGAAACCAGCAGCCGATGAGGCTCGCGCGTTGAGTTCTCTGCAATCACTGCAAAGACCACCTCGCCGTGATTCAGGTAGGTGAGGCCTTCCTTGCGCGGAATCACCTTGCACCGCGGCGGAAAGATCGAAGAGACGCGCACCAGATTCTGCGAGGCGATTCCCGCATCCCGAAGCGCCAACTCAAAGGAGGTCAGCCGCTCCTTGTGTTTGCCCACGCCCTTGGTGAAGAACAGCTTCTTCGGGACCATGCTTTTTCCCAATTTCTATGTATCCTCCGTGAGTTTGAAGATCGAGAATTCCGTTGAAGGTTCCCGCATGAGTCTATCGCATCCAGGCGGCTAAGAGTAGCGTGCGCGCGGATTTCGTTGCAGATTCGAAACGGATCGAGTCCACAGGTTGGCGGAGGCCCATGTTCGGACCATCGGCATCCGGCCTGAAACCCATACCTACCGGAAATCAAGATGCATGAGCTCACGTGGCTGGTTTGAATGGGCAACTCAGTGGATCAACGGGGTTCTATCCAGCGCCCGCATGCCGTCCTGCATCTGCGCCGATTTGAGCACAGCTTGCGTGGCGGCCAGTTCGGCCCGGCAGGCGGTGAGCTGGGCGGTGAGGTGGGCGAACTGCGAATCCAGGTGCAGGCGCAGTTCCTCGATGGCGTTTTCCAGCCGGTCGTTGGCGGCAATCTGTTCGGCCTGGCTCACCTGCACAGACTTGAGGTTAGGGAGAATGACGTCGGAGAGCAGCCGGGAAAGGGAATCAAAGGGTTCGTTCATGAAGAGATTCTAAGCAGAAACCGTTTGAAACGCATGATTACGTTTGGCGCCGCGTTGGTAATGGGCCGGGCCGCGCTTCGGCCGGCGAGCTTCATGCCCCCAAATCGGCTGTCGGGGATTCTTCCTGGACAGGATTTCAAACAGATCGGTTATGTAATGGCGCTGTAAAGCGGAAGGGCCGTTGCATTTGCTAAGGTTTTGCCATGGACATCAAGATTCTGTTGACGGCTGCCGGCGCGGCCCTGCTCCTGGGGGCGCGGTTGCTTGCGGCGCAGACGGTCGATCTGCCCACCAGCAAGCAGTTGATCGGGGAGGTTCCGGGGCATCCGCGGCGGTTGAACAGCCTGCCGATGTCTATGGCTGTCTCTCCGGGCGGGCGCTACGTGGTCACGGTGAATGCCGGGTATGGGACCTTCGAGTCGCAGTATGAGCAGTCGCTGGCGGTGTTGGATACGCAGACGGGCGCGCTCGAGGATTTTCCGGACTCCCGAACGCTGGCGCAGGTTGCCAAACAGACGCTCTACTCCGGGCTGGCTTTCAGCCGCGACGGGACGCGCGTGTACGCAAGCATGGGTTCGACCTCTGCCCCGCTCGGCGACGGCAAAGAAAAGACCGGCAGCGGTGTGGTGGTTTACAGCTTCACAGCAGGCAAGATCGCGCCGGAACGGATGATCCATCTACCTCTCCAACAACTGGCGCCGGGGAGAAAGACGAGGCTGATCGGCGAAGCGGAGGGTGATAAGGGAGTACCGTTCCCAGCGGCGATCGCGGTGATTGGCTCCGTGGCGGGCGCTGAGAAGCTGCTGGTCGCCGGCAATCTCTCCGACGATGTTCTGCTGGTCGACGCCACGAGCGGCGCGGTCGAGAAGCGCTTCGATCTCTCCGAAAGCGATGCCGTGCCCTCAACCTATCCCGTTGCGCTGGCGGTCTCAAACGACGGCGCGCGGGCCTTCGTCGCGCTGTGGAATGCTTCCGAGGTTGTGGAATTGGATTTGGCGAACGGGGCGGTGGGGCGCAAACTCGCTCTTCTAAAACCGTCCAGCCCGGTGGCTCCGGGAACCCACCCCTGCGCGCTTGAGTTCTCGCCGGACGGAAAGATCCTGTACGTTGCGCTGGCCAACCGCGACGCCGTCGCGGCCCTGAATGTGGGTGCGGGACGGTTTTCGGTGAAAGGGTACTTCGATACCCGCCTGCCGGGGCAGAGCTACTTCGGCGCCGAGCCCGAGGCGCTGGCGGTCAACGCGGACGGAAGCCGGCTGTATGCGGCGAACTCGGCCAGCGATGCCGTTGCGGTCATCGATACCGGGAAGCTGACTCTGAAGGCGTCGAAGCAGGGCATGGTGGAACCGGTCGGCTTCGTGCCCACCGAGTGGATGCCCATGTCGATGGCATTCATCCCCTCGGCGTTGGGCGGAACGCTCTATGTCGCCACTGCCAAGGGCAAAGGCACCGGGCCCAACAACTTTCCCCAGCGAGAGACCGGGGAGACCAGGCAGAGGAAGTCCCACCGGTCGACCACCTATATCGGGACGCTGCTCTATGGCTCCCTGGCAACCCTGGATGAAACCGAGATCGAAAAGGATCTGCCGCGCTGGACCTCGGTGGTGATGGAGTCGAACCGGATGAAGGCCGCGGCGGAGAAGATCGCCTTTGCCGGCGAAGCGCGGGACCGGATCAAGCACGTGATCTATATCATCAAGGAGAACCGGACCTACGACCAGATATTCGGCGACCTGAAAAAAGACGGCATGCCGGTGGGCAACGGCGACCCGAGGCTGACCATGTACGGCGAGACGATCACTCCCAACCTGCACAGGCTGGCCCTGCGGTTTGGTGTGCTGGATAATTTCTTCGACTCGGGCGAAGTGAGTGGCGATGGGCACGTCTGGTCGACGGCGGCCATCGGCACGGATTACCTCGAAAAGACCTGGCAGCAGGAGTATCGCGGAGGGCAGAGAACCTACGATTGGGAGGGCGCAGTCGCGGAGGACTATCCGCTGCTGCAGAGAATTCCGGACGTAAACGAGCCGGCCAGCGGCTATCTGTGGGGCAACCTGGCCGCGCACGGCAAAAGCTACTACCACTTCGGCGAGTTCATCTCGACCACCTTTTGCAACGAGGCGCGCGTCGCCGATCCGAAGATGGGGCCGCTGATGCAGGGCCGCGACTGCAAGCACAAGGCGATTGAGCCGGGCGAGGCGCTGCCCGCCGAGTGGGGCGGCGGCGTGAACAAGTGGCCCTGGCCGATCCCGCTGATCGCCGCCAACGTCGCTACCAAGCCGGAGCTGGTGGGCCACTTTGCCGCCGAGGCGCCGGACTTCAACCTGGCGGTTCCAGACCAGGTGCGGGTCGAGGTTTTCCTGCGGCACCTGAAGGCGTGGGTCGCGGACAAGGAGCAGGGCAATGACACCATGCCGGAGTTCGTGATGCTGCGGCTGCCCGACGACCACACCGCGGGAACCAGGCCCGGCGGACCGACGCCGAAGTCCTCGGTGGCCGATAACGATCTGGCGGTTGGCCGCGCGGTCGAGGCCGTCTCGCACTCGCCTTTCTGGGACGATACTGCGTTCTTCATCCTGGAGGACGACGCGCAAAACGGCGGCGATCACGTGGACGCGCACCGCAGCCTGGCGCTGGTCGTCAATAAGTACTCCCCGCGCGCCGCCGATGGCGCGCCCTTTGTCGACAGCCGCTTCTACTCCACCGTCAGCGTGGTGCGCACCATCGAGACGCTGCTCGGGCTGCCGCCCATGAACAACAACGATGCGCTTTGCTCGATGATCTCGACGCTGTTTACCGGCCCAGGCGATCAGCCGGCCTACGCGGCCGACTACTCCAACCGCGACAACGGCCTGATCTACACGGCCAACGCCAAGACCGCTCCCGGCGCCAAGGAGAGCATGAAGATGGACTTCCGCCACGCCGATCGCGCCGACGCGCAGAAGCTGAACCTGATTTTATGGAAGGACGCCATGGGCTCGGCGCCGGCGCCCGCCATGCTGATGGAGCGCAGGAAGAAGACCGCGAAAGACGACGACGATTAGGACGCGATCATCCGTTCCCATGTGAGCCCGACGATGCGATTCCCCTCGAATCGTACAAGATGGACTCTGAAGGAGCCTCGGTTCGACGGAGTGTTCGAAAAGGCCGTTTTCTCGCTCAAAATGGCCCCAAGAGGCCTGTTATTGAGTCAATTACCGGTGTTTTTCGAGGATCTCTGTTTGCCGATGAATACATGGGTTGATCTGTCAAACCGTTGATTCTTTTGCGCTTAGCTTGAAGTCACGCTCCCCAAAACCGCGGTTTGGCAGGGAGGGGGTGGGGGTGCGCTGTTCAGACCCCTCTTCCTTTCGCTCTGTCTTCGTCTTTTTTTTGCTCTTCCATTGCCGTTCGTCCTTTTTGACCTCTATGGACCAGTGTGCGCCGAAGGAGGGTATTTCTACGCAGAAGGAGAGAGTTTCGCTGGGGTCTTTGCCCTCCGAGGTTCCAGACGAAGGGCGAGACCTGGGGCACCCGGCAAGCGGCCTCCGGGGCGAAGGCCCGCGTAGTTTCTGTTGGCTTTGCGCGGGGATTGAAACCCCCGCCTCCCTCCGAATCGAGTGATTGGGCGGGTTTCAAAGCTGGAAACGGCGCGATGGGCTTCCTCAGCGCGGCGCCGGCTATGTTAAGCTCAGGCCAAACCCGTGAGCGCGCAGAAGAATCAGCTCTACTACGGCGATAATCTGGACGTCCTCAAGCGGTATGTGAAGGACGAGACGGTGGACCTCGTCTACCTCGATCCGCCCTTCAATTCGCGGCAGGATTACAACGTGCTCTTCGCCGAGAAGGACGGCTCGCAGTCCAGCTCGCAGATTCACGCCTTCGAAGACACCTGGGAGTGGAACAGCGAATCCATGCGCGCCTACGAAGAGATCGTCGAGCAGGGCGGGCGGGTGGGCGATGCCCTGCGCGCCTTCAAGACCTTCCTCTTCAACTCCGACATGATGGCTTACCTGGCCATGATGGCGCCAAGGCTCATCGAACTGCGCCGGGTGCTCAAGGAGACAGGTTCCATCTATCTGCATTGCGATCCCACGGCCAGCCACTACTTGAAGATTCTTATGGACGCGGTGTTTGGACCGCAGTTCTTTCGGAACGAGATTATCTGGCAGCGCACATCTGCGCACGCCAATGTCAGCCAGAAATTCGGAGCAGTCCATGATGTGCTCCTGTTTTTCAGCAAAGGTCTCAAACCGGGGTGGACTCAGCAATTCGTTCCCTACACCGAGGGATATAAAGATACCTTCTTCGACCAAGTTGACGAAGAGGGCCGGCGCTATTTCCGTAGAGACCTTACAGCCTCCATGTCTCGGGCCTCAACGGGGCAGATTTATGAGTGGCACGGCGTCACACCACCTCCCTCGAGATGCTGGGCAATGTCAAAGGAGAACATGGACGAGTTGGAGGCTAAGGGCAGAATCCACTGGCCGAAAAAGAAGGGCGGAATGCCGAGACTCAAGCTCTACCCCGAAGACCAACCAGGCGTTACTTTGAGCGACATTTGGGTGGACGTGAAAACAATGCATAATCTCTCTGCCGAACGCCTCGGCTATCCCACCCAAAAACCCGAAGCCCTGCTCGAACGAATCATCAGGGCCAGCTCCAACGAAGGCGACATGGTTCTCGATCCGTTCTGCGGCTGCGGGACGACCGTCCAGGTGGCGCAGCGGCTGAACCGCCGCTGGATCGGGATCGACATTACGCATCTTGCCATTGGCCTTATCAAAAAGCGGCTCTCGGACGCCTTTGGGCCGGAGATCAAGCAGACCTACGACGTGATTGGCGAGCCGACGGATTACCAAGGTGCGGCAGCCCTCGCCGCCGAAGACCAGTACCAGTTCCAGTGGTGGGCGCTTGGCCAGGTGGGCGCGCGTCCCGTAGACCAGAAAAAGGGCGCGGACCGCGGAATCGACGGGCGGCTCTACTTCCACGAGGACGACTCCGGCCAATCGAAGCAGATTGTCTTCTCCGTCAAGGCCGGCGGCGTCACGGTATCCCAGGTGCGTGACCTGCGCGGGGTGATTGAGCGGGAGAAGGCCGAGATCGGAGTCTTCATCTGCTTCGAGGAGCCCACCAAGCCCATGCTCCGCGAGGCCGCCGAAGCCGGACTCTATAGGTCAGCATCCATCGACCGCACCACTTATCCCCGCCTCCAGATCCTCACCATCCAGCAGATTCTGGATGGCAAGCAGCCGGAGTATCCGCTGCACAGGCGGGATGCGACCTTCAAGAAGGCTCCGCGCAGCCGACCCGCAGCGGCCGAGAACCTGAGCCTGCCCTTGCTGCCGCCGGAATAGCGGCTGCCATTCTCGGCGAGCCTCAGGGGCTAAACAGGTTGGGGAAAAATGGGGGAGTGGCCGGCGACAAGTCCGAAGCGCATGCCTCAGGGGCTAAAGCCCGTTGATATGACTGGCTTTACGGCACGACTAAAGTCGTGCCCTGACGCTTCTGGCAGCCCTGGATGACTATTTCCGCAGTCTGCTTTAGCCTCTGGTGGACGTTCCTCGGAGATTCTGCTGGAATACACCCCTTTTTCCGGAGGCTGTTTATACTACAGTTGCATTTCACTCAATTCCTGGAAGACCCACAAAGGCCCGGGCCTAAAGGCTCCCAATTAATCTGCTGTCTTCAGGGGCCTGAAGGCCCCTGCTCCCTCCAGAGGAATAGGAAACGGCCATCAGCCAAGGAGTGCTACGCCAACTCCACTTCGATCTTCTTGGCATCGGGGTCCAGCTTGACGATTTTGAAGGTACGGACCTGGCCCGCGCTGAGCGGCTCGGGTTTGGATTGGGCGGCGGGGGCGTCACCTTGCCAGCGGGCTTTGAGCATGGAACCGAGAGACGACAGGTCGGGCTTGCGGGCGGGTATGGGTTCGGGTTTGAATTCGAGACGTGGCGCGGCGTTCGCCGCAGCCGGGGCCTGGCTGGGGGTGGCGAAGGCGGTGCGGCAGATGGCGCGGATGCCGTCGCCCAGCTCGACGTGGGCCAGGGTCGCGGATTGCTCGACGACCCGGCCACTGACCACATCGCCCGCCTTGTGCTCGGCGATGTACTCATCGATGTGGGTGGGGATGAGCTGCTTGATGCTGAGCTTGACCTGGCGCTTGTCGGGATCGATGGCCAGGACTTGAGCCTTGACCACCTGGCCCACGCGCAGCACGTCCTGCGGATGGTTGATGCGCTTGTCGGGGCTGATCTCGCTGATGTGGACCAGGCCCTCGATGCCGTCGGCCAGCTGCACAAAGGCCCCGAAGTTCATCAGCTTGGTGACCGGGCCTTCAATCTGAGCGCCTACGGGAAACTTGCGCGGGGCCTCGATCCAGGGGTCGGCGAGGGTCTGCTTGAGGCCGAGAGAGATGCGCCGCTCTTCAGGCTTGACAGACAGGATAACGGCGTCGACGCAGTCGCCCGCCTTGAGAATGTCGCTGGGATGGCGGACCTTCTTGCCGTAAGTCATCTCCGAGATGTGGATGAGGCCTTCGATGCCCGGCTCGATCTCGACGAATGCGCCGAAGTCGGCGATACGGGTTACGGTGCCTGAGATCCGCTGGCCGGCGGCGAGGCGCTCGGGGGCCTTGTCCCAGGGCTCGGGCTGGAGCTGCTTGAGGCCGAGAGAGATCTTCCTTGTTTCCGGGTCGATCTTGAGGATGCGGAGCTGGAGCTGCTGGCCGATGGAGAGCGCGTCTTCGGGCTTGGCGATGCGGGTGTAGGCGATGTCGCTGACGTGGAGCAGGCCGTCGATGCCGCCAAGATCGACGAATGCGCCGTAAGGCATGAGGCTGCGAACGGTGCCGGTGACGGTGTCGCCTTCCTTAAGCGCCTCGTGGCGGGCCTGAATCAGTCCGCGGGCCTGCTCTTCAAGGACGACGCGGCGATCGACGACCACATTCTCGTCGGTGACGTCGAGCTTGGTGATGCGGCAGTTGATCTGGGCGCCTACCAGCTTTTCCAACTCGGCGGCGTCCTTGGCTCCGCTGCGGCTGGCGGGCATGAAGGCGCGGACCCCGATGTCCACCGACAGGCCGCCCTTGATCACTTCGGTGACCGTGCCGACGACGGTCAGCTTCTCGGCGAAGGCCGCTTCCAGGGCGGACCAGTCGCGGGGCTGCGCGACGCGGAAGCGCGAGAGCTCGTAGTAGCCCTCCTCGTTGCGGCCGGTGACGGAGACCGGGAAGCTGTCGCCGATCTTTACGGCTTCGGCGTTGTTGTCGAAGGCGGAGCGAGGCAGGACGCCTTCGGTCTTGTAGCCAATGTCGAGGAAGACCTGGTCGGCGGTGATGGAGACGACGGTGCCCTGCAACTGCCTTGCGCCGGGTTCGCCCTTGTGGGAGTGAGCGCGCTCGAAGGCTGAGAGCAGGTCGGCGAAGGACTCCGTCGGTTCGGCGGTCTCGCCGGGGGTGGGCTCGGGGGCGGATTGGGGAAGGCTGTCGTTGGTCATGATGTTTACTAAATCATTGTCCCATGATTCAACGGCGGGGTGATGGAGGCGGGTCCGAGTTGGTAGACACCGGTTGGGTTGGGGAGCGAGAATGGCGGTTCATACGGGAGGCGTTCAGATGGCGCAAACGATGACGCGGAGGGGCTTTGTGCGGTTGGGGGCGGGCGCGGTGGCGGCGGGCGCGGGTGTTGATCGTCTGGGCGCGGCGCCGCTTCGGCTGCCCATCGGGTTGCAACTCTACAGCGTGCGCGATCTGCTGCCCAAGGACTTTGACGGCACTCTGCGCAAGCTGCGCGAGGCGGGCTATACCGAGGTGGAGGCGGCGGGCTACTACGACCGCACTGCGGCGGAGTTCCGCAAGGCCATGGACCAGGCCGGGCTGCGCTGCGTCAGCACGCATCATGGACTGGGCGTGCTGCGCCCGCAGCTTGACCAGCTGATCGAGTATGGACATCAACTGGGCCTGGAGTACATCGTCTGCCCCTCGCCGGTGCGCCGCGACCCTGGGGCGAAGGGTGCGCTCGACCTGGACGACTGGCGCTGGGTGGCGGGAGAGCTGAACCGCATCGGCGAGAAGGTGAAGGCCGCGGGAATGATTTTCGGCTATCACAACCACGGGCCGGAGTTCGGCACGGAAGGCGGCGTAGTGTTCTATGACGAACTGCTGCGGCTCACCGATCCCAAGCTGGTGGTCTTCGAGATGGATTGCGGCTGGGTCTTCGCCGCCGGGCGCAACCCGGTGGACTACCTGAGCAAATCGCCGGAGCGCTTCCCGCTGCTGCACGTGAAGGATATGGTGAAGGGGGCGAATGGGCAGTTCCACTCGATGGTGATGGGCCGCGGAGTGGTGGATTACCGGCCAATTCTGCGCGCGGCCACCGGCCTCAAGCACTACTTTATCGAGCAGGAGGAGTTCGACATCGACCCGATGGAGGCGCTGCGGCTGGATGCGGAGTACATACGCAAGCTGGAAATCTAACTTGCCCGGCGCTGGCTGGACATCTCGAAAAGAAGAACGCCAGCCGCGACAGCAGCATTGATCGAATCGCACTGGCCGCGTATCGGAATGCGAACCATGAAATTGGAAGCCTCAATCAATTGTTGGGACAGGCCTTGCCTTTCGCTACCGATCAGGAGCACCGCGGGCCACCGGCAGCGGAATGCTTTGTAGTCCAACAGACCATTGGGCGACGAGCCGACGATCGTTACTCCGGATGACCTGGCCCAATGTGCGAATTCCCTGATCGTGCAGCGCACGAGTCTCGGAGAGAAGAGCGAACCCATGCTCGCCCTCACGCACGCAGGATCCCAGGGATCGGCATGGGAGCCAAGCAGTATGATCCCGGTTACGCCGGCAGCCTCCGCCGTACGGATGATGGTTCCGAGGTTTCCAGGCAAATCAACCGACTCCACCGCGAGCAAGAAGGAATCGCGCGTCAGCTTGACCTCCTCTAGCGGCACCCACCGTTGCCGAATCATTGCGCCGATGCCTTGCGGTTCTGCCGCCAGCGTGAGTTCACGGTAAAGCTGCGGAGCGAGCCGGATGCCCGGAACGCCAGACAGCCGGATACGTCGCGCAAGCCTCCGTCCAAACGGATTGGAAAGCACTGACGGGTCGACGAAGAGGAGTTGAAGCGGGGCATTTTGCTCGATTGCTCGTGCAACGTGCCGGATGCCTTCAATGAGGTACAGTCCAGTTTGGGATCTGCTTCTTTCGGTTTGGAGGGAGCGCAGGACGAGAAAGCTGGGATCGCGCGGATCGGTGATTAGAGGGTATTTGTTTTCATGCATGGCCTCATGGCGGATTAGGTCCGATGGCCGGATGTGGAATGGGGGTACTTGAGCATTGTTGCACAGGGAAGTCGACTGCACAAGCCCGGCGCTTTGCGGATTCTTCGTCTCTGCCGATACGTTGCCCCAAGGTAACGCAGTCCTGTCCAGCACATGATGCTCCACTTTTCCGGTAGGCTTTGGATATGAGCGTATTTGACGAGAAGCGGGCGGAGTTGGAGCGGCACGAGTTCATGATGGGCGTGGAGCGGGGCAGGCTGGCAGTGGCGCTGGACCTGCTGACCGACTCGCTGATTCTGGTGGGGCAGCATGGGGTTTACTGCGCCTCCAGCCGCAACCCGGCCAAGCCGGCGCTAGATTTGCAGACGGTCATGGGCGGCCTGGAGGGAGCCAAGGCGCTGATCCAGAGTGTGATGGAGGAGCTGCGGGAACAGAGAACAGGGATCAGGGATCAAGGGTCAGGGATCAGGGAATAGGGAATAGGGAACATGAAACTGTAATCGGCGCTCGGAGATCGGGACGCGCCCTGAGGGTGATCGGATGGCGAGTGAGCCGGCCGGCTTCGAGCGCCGGAGGAATCCAAACTGCGGTATGCTGGATATGCGCGCCCGTAGCTCAGCTGGATAGAGCGAACGCCTCCGGAGCGTTAGGTCGGGAGTTCGAATCTCTCCGGGCGCACCATACATTCCTTCTTTCTCTTCTTACGCAATCTCCATCATCTCCTGGCCGCAATCTTCGGCGGAGTTCTCCCTGGGCAATTAGAATGATAGGGGTCTGCGCGGCGTTCAACCCGCGGGCCGGACGAGACTGGACAAGGCCAAAGATGCACTTCAACTTCGATTTCACGACCGTTCAGGTTCTCTGGACGCTGACCTTTGCGGCGCTCCTGGTGCTGCTGGTGGTTCTGCTAGGGCGGGACCGGGCGCGGCGTTTTCCGTGGTTTACGGCGAGCATTGTGCTGGTGGCTCTGCGGCTGCTGATGAGCAAACTGCTGCACGGAAAGCTGCCGCCGCTCACGTTGAGCGCGATTTTCATCACGCTGGCCGATGTAATGGCGGTGGTTGGGCTGCTGGTGCTGCTGGAGCTGGCGCGACGGGTGTTCGGCGGGCTGCAGCGCAGATTTTGGATCGTGAACAGCGCGGGGTTGCTGGCCGTGGCTGGCGCGGTGCTGGCCGTATGGGGACCGTGGCCGGCATGGAAGACGCTCACTGCGGATTCGCACCTGGCGGCGCTGCGGCTGATGCAACTGGCGGCGGAGAAGACCGAATTGCTGGTGGTCCTGCTGACGGTAGGACTGGGTCTGCTTGTGGTCCTGTTCGGGCGCAGGTACAAGGCGGGCTGGCGGAGCCATACGCAGCGGATCGTCATCGGCCTGTGGACTGCGGCGATTGCGCAACTGGCCTTGCTCATCGTGCTGGAACGGATGGCGCGGACGGCGGCGCCGCATAACCGGGCGGAGTTCGAGCACATCATGGACCTCAGATCGAACCTGATCAACGCCAACAGCGCTGTGTATTTGGCTGTGCTTGTGTGGTGGATCGTGTGTTTGTGGATCGACGAACCGGGAGCAAAAATGGAGGCCGCCGAGCTTGCCGTGGAAGAGGAATGATAGGGCGGACTCTTGCAGGGTGGTCTTCTGATCCCTGATCCCTGACCCCTAGATGTGGCAGCTTCCCTGCCCGCGCTTTTCCAGATAGCGCTGGTGGTACTCCTCGGCGCGCCAGAAGGTCTGGGCGGGCTCGACCTTGGTCACAATGCGCTTGGGCTTGAAGCGGCCTTCGGCGGTGAGCCGGTCGATCTTGGCGCGGGCCTGCGCCTCCTGCTCGGGTGAGTGGAAGAAGATGGCCGAGCGATACTGCGTGCCCCAGTCCGGGCCCTGGCGGTTGAGCGTGGTGGGGTCGTGAAGGGCAAAAAACGCATCCAGGAGCTGCTCGTAGCTGACCGCCGCCGGGTCGAAGTCCAGCTCGACGACCTCGGCGTGGCCGGTCCGGTCGGTGCAGACGTCCTTGTAGCTGGGCCGGTCGAGTTGGCCGCCCTCATAGCCCACAGCGGTCGCCGTCACGCCCGGAATCGCGGCAAAGGCCGCTTCCACGCCCCAGAAGCAGCCGGCCCCGAAGGTTGCTTTTTCATGGCTCATGCACTTAAAGATGCGCGGGACCGGGACCGGGTAGCGGATTTCGTGTCAGCTCGTCAGGTTGTAGATCAGGCCGAAGGGATCCTTCAGGTAGCACCTGGGAAAAGCCGGCTCATCCTTGACGACCGCGCAGCCGCTCTTGACGAGGCGGCGCTTGGCGGCTTCCACGCTGTCCACCGTGACTTCAAGCACCGGCCCCAGCGCCGGGCCGCGCTCGATGAAGAGGTTGATGTGCTTGCCATGAATGCTGATCATCTCGGATTCTTGGCCGGTGATCTCGAATCCGAGTTGCTCGACGTAGAAGTCAGCCGCCTTCTTGGGGTCCGGCGCTTGAATCAGAATGTCGGTTCCAAATGTGTTTGCCATGCGGGCTCCTTTGTTGGATCGAGGCTGAGTGTCCCGAGTCTGAAATGCATTCAATAAGCTGAACTGTCATCCTGAGCGAAGTCCGCCGCGGCGGACGGAGTCGAAGGACCTGCGGTTCGTCTACTGAAAGACACAGAGAACTTCAGACTCACGACACTAGCCGACGATCGCTCTCAGATGGAGGATACTCTCTCCCAACTCCCGGCTTCCTTCGATCCTGACTTGCGATCGGGCTGAGTTGCGATCGATGCCCTTGGTGAAGAGGCGCCACGCCAACTCCTGCGGTATGGTCACGCGGGATGCGAAGCTGCCGACGGATTCCTTCACGAGAGCCCATTTGGCATCGCACCTGGACAAGAACCACCGGCCGCCGCAATCGCCGGAAATCTCCACCAGGATGGTTGTCCCGGCGGGCGCATCGACATCGCGACAGGTATGCGGAAGTCCCCGCAGGAAGCAGTCGAGGACCGGGTGATAGAGCTCCGGGATCATGAGGCCAGGACGATTTGCGGCCAGCCGAATCTGCTCCTGATGATGCCAGCGTTCGGTCAGCTCGCGAGCCGTGTCAAACCAGTTCAGCGATCTCTCTTCGCCTGCCCAGCTTACGGAGAAAACTGCGGGGGCGAATGGATCGAGGGACTCATGGAAATCCGCGCTCTGCTCGCAGACCGCTTTCATCATGTCGATCAGGACAGGAGGACTGAGGCGCCGGAAGACGGTCACGCCTTCGCGATTCAGCCGATTCACCAGTGCAATCAAACCTTCCGGAGAACCAATCTCGACAGCTTCAACGAAGCATGAGTCTCGAGCCATGGAAAGCTTGCGAAGGGCCGTGTCGAGAAGGTGTGACGCCACGTCGCGAACCTTCCAAAGCGGCGCGATGGTCTGAAGATCCCATTCGCCCGGTGTAAGCGAGCGCAGCAGACCCATAAGCTCCGCGTCTACTTTGCGCAGCAGATGGGCACACAGGATGGGATCGAGGCTGCCGGACTGATTCGCCATTTCAGTTCTTCAGCATAGCAAGCCGAAACGAGAAGAAATCGCGTTGTACTTAGCCGCGCCTCTTTCCGCCGGGCGCGCCGATGCGCTTGGGGCCGGAGGGTTTGCCTTTGTAGCCGGACTTGGAGCTGCCGGGCTTGGGTTTGGAGCGGGAGCTTGAAGTGGGTTTGCCGGGGCCACCGAAGCTGGGCTTGGGCTTCCAGCCGGGTTTCCACCCCACGGACGGAGACCTGTCCGTGGAGACGCCGGGCTTCCACCCCACGGACGAAGATCTGTCTGTGGGGACCCCGGGCTTGCCGCCGGGGCGCGCGCTGCCTGTGCGGGGCTTGCCGCCGCCGGCGGTGAAGGGGCGTGTGAAGCCCCCTTCGCCGCGGAAGGGTCGCTTGGAACTGGGCCGGTTTGGGGCTGGCCAATCCGCATTGAAACGGCCTGGTTTTGGCCGGCCGGAGTAGGAACGGGGCGCGACGGGGCGGCTGGGACGCTCCTCGCGCTGAATCGCCTCGATGTGAAGGCGGGAGGGCTTCCGCGGCGCAAGATCCTCGACCGCCTCGGTGTCGCGGCGGGGCGCGGGTGGCCGCTTGGAGAACCGCCGGTCCGGCGAGGGTGGCTTTGACCAGGCTGGCTTGTTGGAGGCAGGCATATCGCCGTATGGCTTATCCCGGTAACCGCCGTGCGTGTCGGGCTTTGCCCCGTAGGCGCGACCGGTTGCGGGCTTGTTTCCATAGGGTTTGCCTGGCGCGGGTCGGTCCTGGCTGGTTGAGCCGGCGGCAAAGCGGGTGGGCGGGCGGGTTGGCCTGTCGTCCTTCTGCCATGCGGGGCGGGCGGAAGCCTGGCCGCTGGGCCGAGTGGGGCCGAAGTCCTTGCCGGATGGGCGTGCGGGGCGATCTGTATCTTTGTTTTGCGCGAAGGATCTCTTGGGGCGATAGTCTTTGGGACCGGCGGCGGGGCGGGCGTCAAAGGATTTGGCTGCCAACGTCCTGGCTGGGCGCGAACCTGTGGCGCGGGGAGCTACGGTGGGCAACTGACCAGCATCGGCTGCGTTTCGGCGGCGAACTTCCTTGGCTTTGGGGGTGCGCTGCTTGCCTTCGGCGGCCTTGCGCAGCGCTTCCAGCTCTTCCGGTTGGAGCTCGCGCAGGTTTCCTGGCTCCTGATCGAGAACCAGGGGGCCGTAGCCGACGCGACGAATCTTCTCGACGAAGTGGCCAATCTCTTCGAACATCTTGCGCAGTTCGCGGTTGCGGCCCTCGATGAGAACCACTTCGTACCAGGGATTGTCGCCCTGGCGGACCTGGCGGACGCGCGCCGGTGCGGTGCGGACTTGGGAAGAACCTGGTTTTCCACCCCGCGGACCAAGACCTGTCCGCAGGGGCCCCGGACTGTCGCGCTCGATGGCGACGCCACCGCGCAGGAGGTCGAGCTCGGCTTCGCTGGGCTGGCCGGCCACCTTGACCAGGTAGGTCTTCTCCACGCCGGAACCGGCGCGGGTGAGCCGGTTGGCCAGCTCGCCGTCGTTGGTGACCAGGAGCAGGCCTTCGCTCATGTAGTCGAGGCGGCCGACAGGGTAGAGGCGCTCGCGCATCTTGTCGAAGAATTGCATCACCGTGGGGCGGCCCTCGGGGTCCTTGACGGTAGTGACGAAGCCCCTGGGTTTGTTGAGGACGAAGTAGCGCAGCCGTTCCGGCCCCTGGAGAAGCTTGCCGTCGACGCGAATGTGATCGCGGGCGGCGTCGGCCTTGGTACCCAGCTCCGTGACCACTGTGCCGTTGACCTGGACGCGGCCCTGCTCGATAAGTTCCTCGGATCTGCGGCGGCTGGCTACGCCGGCCTTGGCGAGGATCTTTTGCAAGCGCTCGAGCGTGGCGGGGGGGGGGGGCTGGGGATTGAACTCCGGCTCCGTGTCGGGCTCGCCGGGTTCGGAACCGGCTTCGGACTCGTGATCTAGGCTGTCTTCCGGCTCTCGGCTGTTTTCCGGCACAGAGCTGTCTTCGGCTTCTAGTTCGGTTTCGGTCTTGGACTCGGGCATGAGCGCGGCCGCGGCCTCTCCGTCGGTTACGTCTCCGATGGGGTCTGCTATCGCGGCTTGAGGAACTTCGGTTTCGGGCGCAGCGGCGATTTCGGGTTCGGACGATTGGGGTTTCAGGTCATTGGGCTTGCTGGTCTTCTTCTTCGCCATCTGGGGAATTCTCGGTTTCTGCCTGCTCGGTGGCCGGAGGCGCGGCAGGCGCGACCTCTTCGGGAACTGGTGATTCACTGCTGGCCGCCGTCACGGCGGTCCCGGTGGGTTCAGGAGTTTCCTGCGCGGACCTCTCGAATTCGTCTGCAAGCTCTTCGCCGGCCGTTTCCTCCAGTTCGAGACTCAGTTCAAGATTCGAGGCCGCTGTCTCTGGCAGGGCTGGTTCCGAGCCGGATGTGAGTTCAGGCTCTTCGAGTTCGATAGCAGCCATCTTCTCGAACTCCTCCATCGAGGGAAGCTCGGAGACGTCCTTCAGGCCAAAGCGGAGCAGAAACTCGCGGGTGGTCTTGTAGAGGATGGGGCGTCCGATGACCGGCTTGCGGCCGGCGGTGGCGATGAGCTTGCGGGCCAGCAGCGAACCGAAGACGGCGGACGAATCCACGCCGCGAATCTCGTTCACTTCAGGCGCGGTGACGGGCTGCTTATAGGCGATGACGGCCAGGGTTTCCAGAGCGGGCAGAGAGAGCCTGAGCGGCGGTTTGAGGTTCTTGACGAAGGAGCGGACCGCGTCGTGGCATTCGGGCTTGGTGGCCATGCGGAAGCCGCCGGCGATCTCGCGAATCTCAATGCCGCGGTCGTCGGAGGCATAGCCGGCGATGAGCTCGTCGAGCAGTGAGCGGAGGACAGCGCGGACCTCGCGGTCGCGCAGGCGAGCCGTGCGGCGAGCCTCCATCTCGGCATCGTTGGAGGCTGCGAGGGTATCCGCGCCGGCTTCCGGACCCGGATCGGGAGCGGGTTCCGGTTGCGGCTCCGGGGGAGCAGCGGCGGGCTCAGGCTGCGCCGCGGCGGCATGGGTCCCATCCAACTCCAGGGAGGCAGACTCCTCGTGAACCATGGGAACCAACAGAGGCAGAGATACCTCGATGGCGGGGGCCAGGTTTTCGGACTCTGCGGCCTGCGCGGCAGACACGGCTTCCCGCTCCGCCTTCCATTCCAGGGCATCGGCGGCAAAGTGCGCGGCGAGCTGGGCCAGTGTGACCGGCTCCTCCGCGGCGTAGATAACGGCTTCCAGCTTGGCTTTCAGGCTCATCGTTGTATAGGTACTTCAAGTATGGTAACGGAAGTGGCGGAAGGCTGCGCGGGGATTGATACTGCGAGGCACTTGCATGGTCAGAAAAAGTGCGGCCCGCGTCGGCGATCACGCGCTTTTCCACTCGCATTCGACCAGAGAAGAAGTTCCGCCAGCGCCAGGAGACTCGCAGAAACTGACCCCTGCCCCCTGATCCCTTATAGCGCTTATCCGCCAATAAAAGCTGGACCGGAGAGAGGGTAGTCCGCTACGGCTACTGGGCTGGTTTCCTCCGCTGGCGCCGTTTCCACCGGTATGTGAGCCAGCTCCCAGGCCGAGCGGTCCTTGAGCAGCCGGGAGACCAGGGCGGTGTGCATGGCGTGACCGGCGCGCTCGGCTACCACGTGGCCCTCGATGCGCCGTCCGGCCAGGGCCAGATCGCCGATCAGGTCCAGCACTTTGTGGCGGACATACTCGTCGGGGAAGCGCAGCGGGCCGTTCACCGGGCCGTCGGCGCCCAGAATAATGACGCACTCCGGGCCGGCGCCCCGGATGAGGCCCATGTCGCGCATCTGCTTTTCGTTGGCCTTGTAGCCGAAGGTGCGCGCCGGGGCGATGGCCGTGCCGTAGGTCTCGGCCGCCAGGTCCACGCTGGCGCTCTGGTGACCCACGGGAGCGGGAAAGTCGATGGCGTATTCAATACTGTAACCGGAGCCGGGATACACGCCAATGAACTTGTCGCCCTCGCGCACCTCCACGGCGCGCAGCACGCGGACGGTCTCGCGGCGGCGGCGCTGGGCTCGGATGCCGGTGCTCTGGAAAGCCTGCACATAGGGCAGAGCGCTGCCGTCCAGGATAGGCAGTTCCAGGTTGTCCAGTTCGACGATCACGTTGTCCACGCCCATGCCGATGAGCGCGGAGAGCAGGTGTTCGGTGGTGGAGATGAGCACGCCCTGACGCATCAAGCTGGTGGCGTAGCTGACCTTGGCTACGCAGCGCCCGATGGCGGGGATTTCAAAGTTGTCCAGGTCGGTGCGGCGGAAGACGATGCCCGAGCCGGCCGGCGCGGGCAGCAGCCGCAACTTCACCGGCGCGCCGGAGTGCAGCCCCACGCCCGCGAACTCGATTGAACCCGCAATGGTCTGTTCCAGGTGCGCGGGATTGGCCAATAATTCGCTCTCCAGGCTATGGAAACTATTGCAAGCGTCAGATTAGACGCGAGATGGCAACTCTGTCCTGTGGCATTTTAGCCACACTCTGCGCCATCCAGGCCATTTTCTCCGGACTGGGACCCACTCTTCACCCCACGACCCGTAGGCCCTTGGACGCGTACCGCGCAATCTCCACGTCGGGGCTTACAAGCGCCAGTCCTTCCCAAGCTGCCTGCGCAATCAGCATCCTGTCGAATGGGTCTTTGTGAACCAGCGGCAGACCGTAAACCCCGGCAACGTGCTGGGGGCGCAGAACCAGGGGAGTGGCGGCCAGCTGCTCCAGCGCGTCGAACCACCAGGCGCGCGGATCGCCCACATCCAAGGCGCCCTTCATGCTCTTGAGCACGACCTCCCAGTACGAGACCACACTGAGACGATTCGGTCCGGCAAGAATCGCCTGGCGCGCCGCCGGCGAGAGCGCATCCGGTTCGGCGAGAGCCAGCAGAGCCGAACAGGTGTCCAGAAGGAAGCCGTTCACGCCGGCGCTGCCTCTCACAGGCCGCCTTCCAGAAAGCGGTCTGGATCGACGGGCGCGTCCCAGCCGGGCAAGAGGCGGATGCGGTCCTTCATGCCGCCCAGCCGCGCCTTGCGGCGCTCCGCGGGCGGCGGAGCAATCTGGGCGACGGGGCGGCCATGACGGGTGATAACCACTTGCTCGCCGCCTTCGACGACCCGGATCAGCTCAGTAAAACGATCCTTGGCTTCCGCGGTACTTATGTCCATGCCCTCTATTCTAGCCATAATTTATAGCCATGGCAAGCCCTCTTGCGCCGCGCCCGCGGCTAGCCGGGCAGTGCAATCGCACCCCAGTGGGGCCAGACTCTAGAATGGCCATGAAAGGTTCACCGATGCCCGCCGCTGCCGATCTTCCCATCCCCATGCGCGCCCTGCTGGCCGGAGCCAGGCGCAAGCAGCCCGCGATGCTACACCTCATCCGGCAACTGGTGCGGGCGGAGTCGCCCTCCGTGGATAAGGCCGGCGTGGATGCCTGCGTTGCGCTGGCCGCCGTGCAAACAAAGGCATTGGGCGGGCGCGTGAAGCTCCACCACCAACGCGGGTTTGGCAATGTGCTGGAGGCGCGATTCGGGCCTAAGCCTCCTCGCTCCAGCAAGACCCTGGGAAAAGATCGAAGCGCGGAGCGCCGCATTCTTCTGCTCGGCCATCTGGATACGGTTTGGCTGCTCGGCACGCTCAAGGCGATGCCCTGCCGATTGGCCGAAAACCGCCTGTGGGGACCAGGCGTTCTGGATATGAAGGCCGGCGTGGGGATGGCCTTCACCGCCATCGAGATACTCACCGAAGCTAGTGTCTTGGATGGGGAGATTGTGCTGCTTCTGACCAGCGACGAGGAGGTGGGCAGCCCGGTCTCGCGCCCCATCACGGAGCGGCTGGCGGCCGGGTGCGCCGCCGTTTTCGTGCTGGAGCCGGCGCAGGGACTGGCATACAAAACCGCTCGCAAGGGCAACGGCAACTGGCGAATCGACGTGAAGGGAGTGGCTGCCCACGCCGGCGTGGACTTTGAAAAAGGGGTGAATGCAATTCGAGAGCTGGCCCGCGTGGTGGAAACGGTAAGCGGCTGGACCGACCTCAAACGCGGTGTGACGGTGAGTGTCGGCGTGGCCGGAGGTGGCTCGAAGACCAACGTGATCCCTGCCGAGGCATGGGCGGAGGTGGATGTTCGGTTTGCCCGCACAGCGGACGGAGAGCGCATCGGGCGCAAGTTTGCCGCGCTCAATCCCATCGATGAGCGCTGCCGGCTCACCGTGACCGGCGGCGTCAACCGCCCGCCGATGGAGCGCACCCGCGCGACCGCGCGGCTTTTCCGGCAGGCAAGGAGTCTGGCCGCTGAATTGGGCTTTACGCTGGAGGAAACCGCCACCGGCGGCGCCTCCGACGGCAACTTCACCTCCGCGCTGGGCATTCCCACGCTGGACGGCATGGGCGCCGTGGGCGACGGAGCGCACGCCCGCCACGAATCGGTCCTAATCGAACACCTGGCCCCGAGGACGGCGCTGCTGGCGGGAATGCTGGCTGGATGCCACGGAGCGGGGGCGCCTGATACACTTTCGTGAAGAACCAAGCTGGAGACAAGTCCACCCATGAAAGATACTGCATTGATTCTGTTGATGGCGGCCTGCACCGTGGCCGCGAGCGCCCAAACCCCTGCGCAACCGGCAACCCCCGCCGTCAAGCCAGCCACAACTGCTGCCAAGCCGGCGACAGCCACTGCCGCCAATCCCGCCGCGACGGCCGCTAAGCCCGCCGCACCCGCCGCCAAGCTGCCTTACGGAGTTCCCGCGCCCGGAATTCCAGCGGTCAAGACCATCAAGAAGACACTCTATACCGCTGCCCTGCGCTACCAGGAGATCAAGATCGGCGCCGGAGCTCCGGCTGAAGCCAAGAAGCAGCTCACATACAACTTCACCTTGTGGGCGGCGGACGATGGCCACAAGATCGAGTCGACCGACGACCACCGCGCTCCGGTGCTTGACAAGGACAAGAAGCCCGTTCTGGATGCCGACGGCAAGCCCAAACTGGGCGATCCTCAGCCAGCTACGGTGGTCATGGGACAGGGCGGTCCACTGCTCGGATGGGACCTGGGATTTGAGGGCATGAAGGTCGGTGGCAAGCGCCGCGTGTTTATTCCCTGGCAGTTTGGACTGGGTGAGCGGGCCATCCCTGCGCGCGGCCCCGACCATCCGGCAATTCCCGCCAGATCCGATCTCATCATCGATCTGGAACTCCTGGATGTGAAGGAACCTCCTCCGCCGCCTCAGCGCCCCGGCATGACGCCCGGAATGCGCCCGCCGATGGGCCCTCGTCCAACGCCCGGTGCTCCGGGAACGCCGCCAACACCGGCCCAGCCCGGCGCGCCTGCAACGCCGCCAGCTTCAGGCGCTGCGCCAAGCGCGCCCGCTTCGGCAACGCCCGCGGCTCCGGGAGCTCCGAACGCCGCGCCTGCCCCGGCAGCGCCGCCAAAACCCGCAGCGCCAGTAGCTCCGGCAGTTCCGGCGCCGCCGGCTCCGGCAACCCCGGCGCAGCCCACAGCTCCGGCAGCGCCCGCAACCCCGGCCCAGCCGCAATCGAAGTAGCGGCTGGCCGCCCGGGCCAATCCTCTGGCACCGGTTGCGGTGCTACATGCTCATGGAAGGCGCGCGCTGTCGAGACTCGCGCGCGCCTCTCCGTCTCTGTGCGGGAACCGAAGCATCCGGAAAAGTCGGCCTCGGGCGCACAGAAAAACTACCTTGGATGCGCGTTCAGCTTGTCGAGCACGCGCTTCAAATCGTCCAGCTTCTGGCCGGCTTCGCCCAGCTTGCCTTCCGACGTGAGGCGCTGGTACTCCGAGAAGTCCTTGCTGGCCTGGACGATGAGCGCGTTGAGATCCTCCCCGGGTTTGGGTGTTCCCCCGGCTTCCGGCGCGGCTCGGGGCGCTTCAGTCGAGCTCAGCGATGAGGCCTCCGATCCAAACAGGGAGGTCAGCGCGGCCTCGAACGTCGGCGCGTAGGCCAGCCGGTCTTGCAGCGCGAGTACCACCAGACGCAACTCCGGCATCGGGCTGCGTTCAGCCTGCAGGTAAATCGGCTCCGCATACAGTAGCGCGCGCCCGCAGGGAATGACCAGCAGGCTGCCGCGGCGCACATGCGAACCTTGTTGATTCCACAGGGTCAGTTGTCCTGAAAGCTGCGCATTCTGATCGATGCGCGACTCGATCTGCTGCGGCCCGTCAACCAGTTTGGATTTAGGAAAGGCGTAGACCACAGAAGTGCCGTAGTGCTCGCCATCGCTGCGACCGGCAATCCAGCCGATCAGGTTGTTGCGGTTGATGGGCGTGAAAGGCAGAATCTCGACGAACTCCAGGCCGGTCTCTCCGGGCAGATTCATAAGCACAAAGTTGGGCTGCATCGCCTGAGTGGCTTGCGCGCCGCCTTCGCCCATTCCGGTCTCGGTGGCGACGGTCCATAGATCTTCGCGGTTGTAGAAGACCTCCGGATTCGTCATGTGATACAGGCCGTACACCTCCGCCTGCACGCTCAGCAACAACTCCGGATAGCGGACGTGCTTGCGCAGCCCGGCGGGCATCGCCGCGGCATCCTTGAACAGGGAAGGGAAGATGCCGCGATAGGCGGCCAGGATCGGGTCTTCGCTGTCGAAAACATAGAATGTGGTGGTTCCGTCGTAGGCGTCGACGACCGCCTTGACGCTGTTGCGCATGTAGTTGATGGGCCGGCTACCGAGGGTGTTAGGCGTCGAGTACGGATAGGTGTCCGATGAGGTGTAGGCATCCATGATCCAGGAGAGGCGGCCATCGTCGCCCACCACCATGTAGGGGTCCTGATCGAAGGCGAGGAACGGCGCCAGGGCCACGACGCGATCGCGCACGTTGCGGCGCATGAGCAAGCGGCTCTCGGTATTCACATCGTCGCTGAACGGCAGCTTGGCGATATCGCCGCGGTCGAAGGCCAGCAGGATGCGGCGCGGCAGGCCGCCCACCACGATGCCGCCGTTGCCGTCGTAGGAGGCCAGGTTGTTGGCCTGGCCCTCGGGGTAGTTGAACTCCTGCTGGCGGGTCTTCACATAGACATCAGTGTTGGTCAACTCGCCGAAATAGATCTCGGGGCGGGTGACGTTCAGGCCATGCGCCGTGCTCTGGACGGGCATATTACTGAGCAGCAGCGTGGGCAAGCCCTCGGCCGTAAACCCATTCACCGGGTTCATGGTAATCCCGTAGCCGTGAGTGTAGATGAGCTTTTCGTTGATCCAGTTCTGGCTGCTCTCGGGCAGCTTGTCCACGTTCAGTTCGCGCGTGGCGAGCATCACCTCGCGCAGGGAGCCGTCGATCTGGTAGCGATCGATGTCGATGCTGGGAAAGTCGTAATAGGTGCGAATCTCCTGAATCTGGCGCAGCGTATCCTTCAGCGCCTGCACGTCCCACAGGCGGATGTTCTGGAGCGTGGGCTGATTGTTGGCCGCGTCCGCCGCGCCCACGGTCGTCTCGGCGGGAAATTCGCGCTGCAAGAAGCGGTCCAAGCCGTAAGCCTTCTGCGTCATCTCGATGTTGTTGGCGATATAGGGCCGCTCGCGATCCAGTTCGTTCGGCTTCACGATAAAGCTGGTGACGTACCAGCCAACCACGCCAACCGCGACGTAACAGATTGCGGCCGGAACGATGGCCGCAACCAGCCAGCGTGCGCGCGGTTTGAACGCCGCGCCGGCCAGCGCGATCACCGCTCCCAGCAGAAGCGCCGCGCAGACAATCAACAGGCCGGTGAGCGTGATGTGCGCATCCGTGTAGGTGACCCCGTCGAAGATCGTATGGTGCTCGAACAGGAGGTCGAACCGGCCCACGTACACATGCAGCGCCAGGAGGAACAAGAAAATCCCCACCGCGATGGAAAGCCCGCGCCAGGGCACTTGGATGGCGCTGCGGAAGCGCCCGCCCAGAACGCGGCTTCCGCCCGTTATCAGGATGAAAATGACGGCCAGAATGCAACTCATCACAGAGAGGGTAAGCAGCCAGTCGATGAGGACCCGCCATGCGGGTAGGGTGAAAAGGTAGAAGTTCAGCGGCAAGCCAAAGATCGGGTCGGCAACGCTTCCAGCGGCGCGCGGCGCATACCAGAAGAGCGCCAGGGTCGGCCACTGCGCCTCCATCGCGGCCCCGGTGCCCAGCGCAATGACCAGCGAAATACCGGCCGCGATCAGGCGCAGAGCGGACGCGACGGGGAGTTTTATCTCGTTTCCGGCTATATAAATCGTGTGGTCGCTGGGCATATCGGCCGCATGAGCCCGCCTGAAAGCTAAAAATGCCCCAAAAAGAATCAGAAACGTGACAGCGGCGAAGCCCGTGAAGACCTCCCACTCCAGGCCCAACGTCTTCCAGAAGACCTCTCCGTAACCGAGCGACCTGAACCACAGCAGGTCAACCCAGTAAGAGAGCGCGGTCCGGCCTCCAAGGACGATGACCGCAACCAGGGCGATGAGCAAAAGGAGACCGCGGCGGCGAGACCGCGGCGGCTGCGTCTTGAGTGGTAAATAGCTGTACTCGGACACTTCTCTACCCCACCTTGCGTGTTTCTTCCTGCTGAGAGGTCCAGGATTCACCGAGCGATTGAGGAGCGGCGGCCGGCTTGCGGTTCCTGAACCCCAGGTTGAGCGATCCCGCCAATTTCACTCTAGTCCTCTTCCATCGTCTTTGCAGGCGGGGCCGGATTATTGCGATCCGCCGCCCGGGTTGCTTAACAGGGGGAAGTAGGATGATGGCGCTTAGATTCTCAGGCCGAAAGGCAATTGGAGGCTACACGGACGACTCAAGGATATGCCCCATTTTCTCTTGCTTGGTGCGCAGGTAGCGCTCAAAGGATTCCTGGGGCTCGACCTCGGCGGAGACGCGCTCGACGACGGCAATGGCTGCCGATTCAAGAGCCGCCACCTTGGCCGGGTTGTTGGTGATGAGGCGGACCTGGGAGACGCCCAGCAGCTTGAGGACTTCGGCGGGCAGCTCGTACGCGCGGCAGTCGGCGGCGAAGCCCAGTTCGACGTTGGCCTCCACCGTATCCATGCCCTGATCCTGCAACTCGTATGCCTTGAGCTTGGCCATCAGGCCGATGCCGCGACCCTCCTGCTGCTCGTAGAGCAGAATGCCGGCACCGGTCTCGGCGATGATTCCCAGGGACAGTTCGAGTTGCAGCCGGCAGTCGCACCTCAACGAGCCGAAGACGTCGCCGGTAAGGCACTGGGAGTGGATGCGGACCAGCGGCGGCGCGGAGTGAATGTCGCCCATCACCAGCACGACAAGACCCTCGACTTCTTCCTTGCCAGCGCCCCCGCCGGCGATGCCCTCAAAGCCCAGGACGCGGAAGGCTCCCCAGCGGGTGGGAAAATCCGCCTCGGCGATTTTCTTCACGCTTGCAAATCCCATAGAGCCATTCTACAGGGGTCAGTGATCGGAGGTCAGGGATCAGAGATCAGGGATCTGAGATCAGGAGTCAGGGATCAGGGATCAGGGATCAGGGACTAGGAACTGCTCCCTACCGTCACGCCCAGCTGAGCACGCCCTTGGCCCAGGCCCACGCCAGCCCCTCGATCAACATCAGCACAAAGACCAGCATCGCCACGCAGGCCGCCGCGCTCAATCCAGTGAATGCCACCGCGAACGGCAGCAGGAACACCGCCTCCACGTCGAAGATCAGGAAGATGATGGCATACAGGTAGTAGGCGGAGCGGAACTGCATCCACGCGTCGCCCTTGGACTCCAGGCCGCACTCGTAGATCGAGTTCTTCACCACGTTCGGCTTAGGCGGCGAAAACAGCTTCGCCCACAGCCATGCCAGCGCCAGCGGGGTCAGCCCAAAACACAGCGCCGCCACGAACAGAACCGCCAGAGCAAAGTAAGGGCTTGAGGCCATCGTCAAAGAGAGTATCCCTCCGATCAACGTACCAGTTCCAGGCCGCACTTGGCTAAGAAGTTGCGACGCTTTTCCTTTCGGCCTGCCGCCCCTCCACCTTTCGATGGAAGACAGCCCATCCCTCTTCCCTGTTACCGTTCTTGTGTTCCCGCGGCCTTCCCCGCAACTCCGGCCGTTGAGGAACGACCATTCCCCAGGGAGATCACCGGACGATGTTTGAGACATTGCACGAGACTGCGCACAGGACTGTGCTGGTTCGCCGGCTCATCACCACCATTCTCATCGTTCTGTCCCTCACGGTCGCCGGTATCCCGATCGCACGGACGGTCCGCGCCGCCGCGGATCATGAGTCGGCTCCGGCCTCGAACTCCTCTGCCGCAGCGCCGTCTGCTCCCGCTGCCAGTTCCGCGACCTCTTCCAACATGGAGCCGGCTTACTCCGCCCCCAGCGGCATCGCCGGGCCAACGACTCCCTTCCACGATTCGGTCGCCTCCCGCTACAACTACGCCTTCGGCAAGGACGCGCCGTTTCTCCCCTCCAACGCAACCTCCTCCAACGGCCAGTTCCTGAGCCCAATGAGCTTCTATACCGCCCAGTACTGCGGCCACTGCCACCAGGAGGCCTACCGCCAGTGGCGCCAGTCCGTTCACTCCAACAGCTTCCGCGCCCCGTGGTATCTCAAGAATGTGAACTTGCTCATCGACGAGAAGGGCGTGCAGTACTCCCGCCACTGCGAGGGCTGCCACAACCCGGTCGCGCTGCTCAGCGGCGACCTCTCGCAGGGGATGCCTAAAGAGCGACCCTTTGAAGACGAGGGAGTCACCTGCTCCACTTGCCACTCCATCCAGTCCACGGACGCGACAGGCACAGGCAGCTACGTCATGGGCATCCCCGCCGTCCTGGTTGACGAAGCCGGGGCGCCCATCGCTAGCCCCGTCTCCGACGCCGAAATCCTTTCGCATCTCGACCGCCATTCCAAGGCCGTGATGCGCCCCCTCTACCAGACTGCCGAGTTTTGCGCCGCCTGCCACAAGGCCGCCATTCCCCGCTCCCTCGACGACTACAAATGGCTCCGCGCCATCTCCCTCTACGACGAGTGGCAGGGCGCCAGCTTCACCAAGCAGTCCCCGCTTCCCTTCTATCGCAAGGACACGGTCTCCACCTGCCAGACCTGCCACATGCTCCGCGAGCCTCTGCCCGCGGGCGCCATCGACCCCGGCGCCAAGGACGGCCAGCTCGTCTCCCATCGCTGGCTGGGCGGCAATACCCTCATGCCCCAGTACTACAAATTCGACGAGCAGGCCGAAAAACTCGTTGCTTTCCTCAAGAACGGCCCGGACGGCAAGGGCGTCTTCAACGTCGATATCTTCGCCCTTGAAAAGGAAAACGCCGCCGCAACACCGAGCGACATTGTAATGGTCGCCCCGCTCGGCCTCGCCAGCTTCTCCCTCGCTCCCGGCGAGACCCTCATCGCCGACGTCGTCATCCAGAACAAGGGCATCGGCCACTCCTTCATCCCCGAGCAGCGCGACTTCTACGAGGCCTGGGTCGATTTCACGGTCAAGGACGGCTCCGGCAAGACGCTGGCCGAGAGCGGCTTTATCCAGCCCGACGGCAACCTCGATCCCTCCGCCCACTCCTTCACCAACCGCCTCATCAACGACAAAGGCGAGCTGAACGACCTGCATCAGATCTGGCACAACCGTGTGCTGGCATACAACAACACCATTCAGTCCGGCCGGTCGCAGCTGGTCCGCTACCGCTTCCGCCTACCCAAAGATATAACCGGCCAGATAGCCCTCACCGCGACCGTAAGATACCGCCGCTTCAACCAGCACTTCATCGACTACGCGATGGACCAGAAGCAATACCCGATGCCCATAGTCGATATGGCGTCGGAGACCAAGACCTTCAAGATAGGCGAGAACGCGCCCCAGCCGCCGGACCCGTCGGAGAACAAAGAGTGGATGCGCTGGAACAACTACGGCATCGGCCTACTCGACGCGCAGCAGTACCAGGCCAGTGTGCATGCCTTTGAGCGCGTGGCCGCCCTGCGCCCCGACTACTCCGACGCCTTCACCAACATGGCTGTGGTGGAAATCTCCTGGGAAAGGTACGACGACGCCAAGTCCAATCTGGCCAAAGCACTCGCCCTGCTCCCCGGCGATCCCCGCGCTCTCTATTACCGGGCGCTGGTCGAGCGCAACGCCGGCCAGGTCGCGGAGGCCATCGCCGACCTCGAAGCCGTGCTGGCCAAGTATCCCCGCGCCAGGGATGCCCTGCGCGAACTCGGCTTCTCCTATTACCAGCAGCACGACTACGCCGCCGCGCGCAGCGCCTACGAGCGCCTGCAAGCCGTCGATCCCGACGATCTGGCCGCCCACTACCAGCTCGCCATCCTCTACCGGCGGCTGGGCGAGAAGGCCAAGGCGGCCATCGAAAGCGCCAAGTTCGCCGACCAGAAAGACGACCCCACCGCCAGCGTTTACGCGCTGGAGTTCCTACGCAACCATCCCGAGGTCGCTGCGGAGTCAGTCGTCTGGCACACCCACGACCTGACCGGCGATGCCCCCAAGAAACCCGCCAAAATCGAGTACCATTACATTCCCGGCGCGGGAGAATGAGGCAGTTCGTGCGCTCAGTCCGCTTATGAGTCGCATGTGCCTTGGCGGCTCATCGGCCCGAGGATCCGAAGAATCGACATTAACCCTGCGAACGATTGAACGCCTCAGTCCGCTCTTGAACAAGGCCCGGGCTAAAGAGGACCTCCAGAATCTTCTTCGCAGGGATAACAATAGAGATGCCCATATTCACGGCCTCGGCCTTCTCCAAGTCTGAGAATTCGACGGGCAAATCCCAATGCCCATGCATTAGGCCCAGAAGATGTATCTGGCCTGTGCCTGCAATGAATTTAGTCTGGCCTTTCTCATTCATTCCAGGCATTTTCATCGTATTCCGACAAAAGACCGGAGACCCACTCAGCCCTCCGATTGAACGGCCCTCAACCAAATATGCTTCGCAAAGGCCGAAACGCCCAAGGGGCACCCCTTCTTTCGGCATCATGGCGATATTTCCCGTTCGCACGACGGGGATTAGACTTGATATCCCGAAGTATTTCGTGAAGAGGCCGACTGAGAACACTTCATCGCCGAGGCCAATATCATATTCAGCGATTCGCGAATCCGTAGCGAATATTTCAACGGGAATCGGACTAATGTCGTAGTCGCTGATCCGAGCAGAAGCAAAGGGAAGAACGGCGACGTCAACCGAGTCAGGTTCTGTCGGATGACAGAACCATTGAACCCCTTGAGGCTTGGCAAAGAGCGGCTGGCCATCCTTACCGTTCATTCCAATTACACAATCCGACCCAACGGCGTCGGCAACGTGCTTCGCAGTCACTAAATGCAGGCAGCCGGATTTCTCGTCATACGGGACCTGGACGAGGAACGCCGTTCCGCCATAAGAAAGCGGGTCCGTGTGGCGGCTGACGAAGCCCACACTCTTCGCAATCTCATCCGCGATCCTCATGCTGATAATTCTATTCCAGGGCGGGTGCTCCGGGTCTCGATCCTGAGACCTGGGAAACCACAACCCTCAATCCCCTGGGCCTTTTCGCCCGCCTGCGCGTACACCCAGCGCACCGCTCGACTGGCGGAGCCATTCAAAGATTGAAATAGAACACCGGCGCCATCGATACGAGAACAGCCCCGGCTTGCAGTGCAAGCACGCCCATCGCGGCTTTTGGAGCCCTGGGCAGCCACTTGATGGCGAAGAACGCCACGACCGGGATCTGGCCAGCCATGAGGAGCTGCCAGATGTGGGCGGCGGCTCCCTCATCGGCCTCACGCACAGCGCCGTAGATGGCAATGTGACCCAGCACCACCGCCAGGGCCGTGAGCGACATCGCGAGTGGTAGAAAGGCGCTCGGCTTTTTCGTGACACCGCCAAATGAAAGGGGATCTCGATCCATTTTGCCTCCTTGTGTTGGGGAAATGCGTTCACAAACTGCCGACCAGGCCACGTTTGCAGCCGCGCCGAGGCCAGCGTGGCCTTCCAGGAGAAGCGCCTCAAACTCCGCTCCATACCGCTGTCTCCATGGTCGCGGATAGAGGCGCGTAAGCAGGCGAGCCAGCGCGGGATTCATAACGGCTCCAACCGTTGCAGCCCGGCTTCGGCAAACCGATGCAGCGTTGTTAGCTTCGCGCGCAGAACCCGCAGCCCCTCAGCCGTGATCCGATAGGGCCGGCGGCGCTCCTCCGACGGCAGCGGCTCAATCCAGCCCTGCCGCTCCAGCCGCGCAATCGCCCCGTAGAGCGTCCCCGGACCCAAACGGGTTCCGCAAAGCCGCTCAATATCTTCGATCATCGCGTGCCCGTGCTTCGGCCCACTAGCCAAGCTAGCAAGCACAAGCAGGGGCGGGTCGGAGTAGTGTCCGATTTCCGAGTTCGGTTCGGTTTCTACTACGTTTGGCGTACTACGCATGACGTAGTTATCTCACAGTTGTTCCCCGGATACAAGGAGATTATTGGCACGTGCGGTTGAAAATCCGGATGCGTGACCTCAATTCCGACCCCGCCCTGTTCGCCCCCGCGATCTCCTCGACAGACTAAGTGACCCTTCCCGGCTACACAACCCCATGCCTCCAATCCAGAACTCTTGCAACCCTTCCCGCAGCAGCGGCGCGGGTTCCCGCCGGGTCAGCGCCCTAAGCCGCGCCATCTGCCTTCTCTGCAAGCGTTCAATCGCCCAAAGTGAAACGTGAGAATATTACCCTATAAAAACGTATATAAGTCACATGAAATCAATAAGATGCATAAGTAATCCGCTAGTATCCATATAGTAAACAAGTAACCACTTTTGGATTACTTTGAGAGTAAAATATCATTGATATGGTCTTTTGGGCTTCGTTCAGAATTAGCATAATGAGGTGATCCTGGGTGGCATTTTGATGCCGGACTGTTCCTAGGGACTGCAACGCCATTTTTCCCCCGGATGCCAGCTAAGCAGCTTCCCGCGGCCACTGTCGGCGGCTGCCATTCGTGTTGAACGGATGGTCAAACATCGGCAAACAGGTTAACTGGAACTCCGAGGGAGCTTCGTTGGATCGGGAGAAACCGCTTTCGTCAGCTTTGCCCGGCTCTAAAGAGCAGGTGTCCTCGGCAACCGACGTTGGCCGCGGGGATCGAGAGCTTTCTTTTGCAGGCTTCCGGCTCCAGGCCGACGGCACTCTGCTGCGCGGAGAGGCGGTCGTTCATCTGCCGCCCAAGGAGCTGGCGGCGCTTCGTCTCCTCGTAGCTCACGCCGGCCAGATCGTTTCTCCCCTTGAGCTTCGCCAGGCCCTGTGGGGCGATGTTCACGTCACCGACGACAGCGTTCCCAAGTGCCTCTCCTCACTGCGCGCGCGGCTTGGGCCGGAACAGTGCATCCAGACCGTCTACAAGCGCGGATACCGCTTCTCCGCCGAGGTGCGCCCTCTCGTCGCCGCGCCGGTCAATGCGCTCCCGCGGCTGGCCATCCTGCCTTTCGCCACTGGTCACGGCATCCCCGAGCATCTTGGTCTGGCCGTCGCCGAGGAGACCATCGGCCGGCTCAGCAACGCGCATCCTGCGTCCGTTACCGTCCTGGCCCGGGATTCGGTTTTCATGCTGGCCTCCCAGGGCCTCAGCGCACAGCAAATCGGCGAGAGCCTCAAAGCGGACCTTGTCCTGGCCGGAACCCTGCGCGCCCTGCCCTCGCATTTCCGCCTCCGGGCGGAGATGATCCGGGTGGAGGATGGCGCTCAGATCTGGGTAGAAGACCTGATCGTGCCGCAGAGCCGCATCGCCGGACTCGAATCGGAGCTGGGCGACCGCCTCGCATTCCGACTGCACTCAGGAGCGCTTTCCATCTCCGCCGCCGCCGCGACCGGCTCCGAGTTCGACCGCAGTTCGCAGGAACCCGGCGTTGCTTCCTGGGATGGCAGGAATGACCGGACCCTGGAGGGCAACCAAACGCCCACTTCGTCGCTGGGGTCGAACCGCCGCGAGGCCTACGAGCTCTACCAGCGCGCCCACCATGAGTGGCAGACCCTCCAACGCCACCGGATGCAAGACAGCCTGCAACTCCTCTTACGCGCCACCGAACTGGACCCCTTGCTAATCGCCGCCAAAGTCGATCTGGCGCATCTGTGCATCACCCAGGCCTTTTACGGGTTCATGTCCCCGGCCGTGGCAGCGTACATGATACGCCGCACGGCGAAGTCAGGGTTTCAAGAGACCGGGGTGACGGAGAAAGGTCTTGGCCGCCGAGGTGATGAGTCGGTTTTCGATCTTCCCTTTCACGCGGAGGCCATCCTGCCCGCGCTCGGCTGGATCAACTTCCATGTGGACCGCGATTTGCCCGCGGCGCTTCAGGCCTTCTCCGCCTCCGCTTATCTGCCCCACGATCCCTGGATCACTCGTGTGCGCTCCATGTTCGCGCTCAGCCGCCACCGCTTTGCGGAAGCCATCGCGATACTGCGCGCCGCCCTCCTCCACGATCCTTTTGCACCCTGGCTACACGCCCGCCTGGCATGGGCGCTGCACCTGGCTGGTCAGGCCGATGAAAGCGTCCGGCAGATTCGCCAGACCCTTGCTCTCTTCCCCGAGCATGAGGGCGCCTCTCTCTACGGGGCCATGATTCTCGCCTTCCACGGAGACGCGGCCGAGGCCGCCGAGCTTGCGCAAGGCCTCGTTCAGCGTTCGCCATACTTCGATCTCGCCGGCGCCGTCCGCGGCTATGCCTTGGCCTGCGCGGGCCGCGCGGACGAGGCCCGCACCATCCTGGAACGTCTGGAGTGGCTCAGCCGGGAACGCTTCGTCCTCAACGCGTTCCATCCCGCCGTCCATGTCGCCCTCGGGAACCTGGATGCGGCGCTCTCCGAGCTGCGCGCCGCCAATGAGAACCGCTGCCCGTGGTTCTTCCAGATGCTCGCCGATCCCCGCCTCAAACCCCTCCACAGCAGCCCCGAATTCGTCGAGATGCAGGGCATCCTCACCCGCATGGAAGCCGAAGCTGCGGAGAACCCCGCGCCGGAAGGCTGATCCGCCCTCCATCCGTTCGACACAATAGCCGCCTAATAAAGAGCTGGGCCGCCCATAGGCTATGTATATGGCCCCTGCGCCTTCTCAATCCACTCTGGATCCTGGTGGTACATGGCATCTCCAATGTCCGCGGAGTGGCACCCTCTGTTGTCGAGTTGCTTGATCAATTTGTTGGCGCTGAGTGGTTCCGTAGTAGACCACTCCTCCCGCACCTCCGGAGGCGTGGCGATTGCGACGTACAGGTCCTCTGCGATCTTCTTTACCTCTAGCATCAGGTCCCCTTTCAGCTCCGTACCAGATTCCCGTCGTTCGTCAGGAAGCTCCGCCGCCCGCTCGCCCGTAGGGCAACGGGTCGTCGATCCCGTTCTCGCGGAAGCCCTTTCGCCGCAGCAGGCAGGAATCGCATTGCCCGCA